>Ga0209638_1000058_pt1 | contig 69609 bp, 62 predicted proteins | sample BarGraNGADG00211_FD_184490 | JGI IMG/M metagenome (GOLD analysis project Ga0209638, IMG submission 184490) | Arctic peat soil microbial communities from Barrow, Alaska - Barrow Graham LP Ref core NGADG0002-211 (SPAdes) (version 2) | ecosystem: Environmental > Terrestrial > Soil > Wetlands > Peat... | reverse complement strand
CGCCCGCCAGATCGTGGACCTCTTCCACGCCAAGCAGCATCTCTCCGACGTCGCCAAGACGGTGTACGGGGCCGGCACCGACCTCGCTCGACAGTGGGCTCGTCTCCGCCACGACGAGCTCGACGCGGGGCGCCTGCGCGCGCTGTGCCACGCGCTGCGCACGCACGCGCCCACGCACCCCGACGTGCGCCGGTGCTGGAACTACGTCACCCACCACCGCGCCCGCATGCGCGATCCGGCCTTCCGCGCCCAAGGCCTCTGCGTCTCCTCCGGGGTCGTCGAAGCGGGCTGCAAGGTCGCCATCGGCACCCGACTCAAACGCACCGGGATGCACTGGACCGTCGCCGGCGCCGACGCCATCATCGCCCTGCGCTGCTGCCGGCTCAGTGGGCGCTTCGAGGACTTCTGGGAACGGCGGTCAACTCGGGCAGGCGCGGAGGCCGCGTGATCTCATCTCACAAATCTGACGTGCACCCTTGTGTACTCAAGGGATTGCGTCTGTGCTAAGATCTGCGGTATTTGTCGAGTCAGCACATATCGCCGTTTCGTGGAGGAGGTACTGTCGCAATGAAAAGAGTGATCTTCGCAGTCCTCGTACTCGCAGGCGTGCTCGTCGCGCTCACACCGGCTTTCGCTCAACAGACCACGGGCACCATCGTCGGCCGGGTGCTCGACGAACAGAAGGCAGCGGTGCCCGGCGCCACCGTCACCGCCAAGAACCCGCAGACCGGGTTCGTGCGCGTAGCCACCTCAGACGCCGAAGGGTTCTACCGCTTGAACGCCCTGCCGGTCGGCACCTACGATCTGACGGTCGAGCTCGCGGGTTTTGCGACGATGGACTACCCGGGGATCGTCGTCAACGTCTCCCAGACCTTCAACATCGACTTCACCTTGAAGGTCGCCAAAATGTCCGAGACGGTCACGGTCACGGGCGAGAGCCCGATGATTGAGACGACATCCTCGGCCGTCGGCGGCATCGTGGACGTGAACAAGATTGAAGCACTGCCACTCAATGGCCGGCAGTTCGCGAACCTCGCGATGACGGTGGCCGGCGTCGGGATGGGGTTCCACTCCGACCCGACCAAGAGCTCGCAGTACTCGCCGCAGATCGCCGGCGGCAACGGCCGCAACGTCAACTACCAGATTGACGGCGGCGACAACAACGACGACACCGTCGGCGGGCTGCTGCAGCTCTTCCCGCTCGAGGCGATCCAGCAGTTCAACATGATCACGCAGCGGTACAAGGCCGAGTACGGCCGGAGCAACGGTGGCGTGATGAACATCGTCACCAAGGGCGGCACCAACGCCTTCCAGGGCAGCTGGTTCACGCTCGGCCGGGACAGCTCGTTGAATGCGCAGACCGAGACCGAGATCCTGAACGAACAGCCGAAGAGCTACTACCGGCGCTACCAGTACGGCGGGTCGTTCGGCGGCCCGATCGCCAAGGACAAGGCGCACTTCTTCGTGGCCGTTGAGCGGACGCAGCAGGACACCGAGCAGTCGGTTGACACGTTGGGCCTCTTCCCCAGTCTCGATGGCGTGTACAAGACGCCGTACCGCGAGACGCTGCTCACCGGCAAGGTGACCATGACGGTCAACCCGAACCAGTTCCTGTCGATTCGGTACGGCCGGAACCAGAACTCGCAGCCCTACGGCGTGTCGCCGCAGTCGCCGCCGAACAACTGGGCCATGAGCGAGAACACGTTCAACTCGATCAACCTCAACCACAACTGGATCCTGGGGTCGAACAAGCTGAACGAGTTCATCTTCCAGTACGCGACCTTCCTCAACAACATCGTCGCGAACAGCGATCTTCCGAACGAGGGCTTCCCGAACGGCGTGGCCGTTGGCCAGACGGGCAACGCACCGCAGACGACCAACCAGAGGAAGTTCCAGTTCCGCGATGACTTCTCGTGGCACGTCTCGGGCCACGGCGGGCTCGGCCACGACTTCAAGACGGGCGTGAACTTCATCTACGAGCCGCGGCTCTACGTGACGTACAACACGGGCACGGCCGCCTATAGCTACACGCACCTGGACCCCACGCTGAACGGCCTGATCTCATCGGTGTCGAAGAACGGCGGTGACTCGTCGGCCAACATCCCGAGCAAGCAGATCGGGCTGTACCTCCAGGACGACTGGCGCGTCACCGATCGCCTGACGCTGAACCTCGGCGTCCGCTACGACCTCGCCCTCGGGTTCGCCATCGACCAGTCGAAGAACCCGAACTTCGTCATGCTGCAGCAGGCGGGCGCGGCCGGTGAGTTCGCGGGATTCCAGGGCTTCGAGGACTTCGGGCTCAGTTCGCGCGAGGACTATAACAACGTCCAGCCCCGAATCGGCTTCGCCTACGACGTGAAGGGCAACGGCAAGGACGTCATCCGGGGCGGCTGGGGCATCTACACCGACTTCGGCTACACCAACGCGAACATCCTGTATGCGGCCATCAACGCCACGGGCATCGGGGCGGGCACGGTGTTCTCGGTCAACAACTCTTCGGGAATCCTCAAGAGCGACGGCACACCCTTCAAGGTCGGCGACCCGATCAGCACCATTGCCAGCCAGAACGAGATCACCGGCAGCCTGCCCATGGGCTCGCACGTCGCGTCACCCCGGATCAAGCAGCCCTACACGACGCAGTCGTCGATCGGCTGGTCGCACCAGCTCGACCCGTCGACCGTGATAGACATCGACTACGTCCACATCGACGGCCACGACCTCGGCCTGCGGTGGGCGCTGAACACCCGGACCGGCTGCTCGACGTGCGCGCGCCGGCTGGCCGGCATCCTCCCGGACCTCAGCCCGCCCGGGATCACGATCGACATCAGCAAGGGCAAGAGCCAGTTCGACGGCATCAACTTCGGCATCCGCCGGCGGATGCAGAAGCACCTCCAGGTCAATGCCTGGTATGCGCTATCGCGCGCCTACGGGCTGGGCGGCCAGGGCGTCGACGAGTTGACCTCGAGCTTCATCCAGAACGCGGCGGACCCGTTCGCCGCGGTGCAGTGGGGCCCGTCGGGACGGACCGACGCCCGGCACAAGTTCACCGTGAGCGCCGTGATTGAGGCGCCGTACGGGATCACCGTCTCGCCGATCTTCCGCTACCGGTCGGCGCTGCCCATGTACGACTGGTTGGGGTACGACGCGAACGGTGATGGTGCCAACAACGACAGCGCGCCTGAAGCCTACGCGTTCAACGGCCTCGACGCGAACAACAACCCGACCTGGACGGACCTCGGCCCCTGCACTCACATCAACTGTGGGCGCGGCGCCTCGCTGAAGCAGTTGAACCTGCGGGTTTCGAAGATCTTCAAACTCCCGCGGAGCATGCACCTCGAGGTCATCGGCGAGGTGTTCAACGTCACGAACTCGATCAACCCGAACTTGGGGACCGGGGCGTCGTCGGCGGGACGCCTCTACACCGGGACGATCACCAACCATCCGGCGAACTCGTCCTTCATGGTCCCGGTGGCCTACGCCGGCGACTTCCAGGAGCCGGAACAACGCGTCGGGCAGATCGGTTTCCGCTTCACGTTCTAGGAAGGCTCAAGGCTCAGGGCCGAAGACGACGAACGGGGTGGCGGGCATCGCGCTCGCCACCCCGTTCGCTTGTACCGGCTCCTGAATCCTGGCTCCCGAATCCTGCCCTATTTCTTCTTCGTGCTCTTCAGCGAGTAGCCCGGGCGGGCCCACACGGTGACCCCCTTGCGCGTGACCTTGATGTCGACACGACGGTTGCGCCTGATCGGGTCGGGGTTGCTCGAGTAATAGCCGAGCACGTAGTAATCGCTCGTCTCCGCATCAATGCGCTTGATCGCCTTGTCGAAGTCGTTCGAGTTGATGACGGCCAGCCCGCCGGTTTCGTGAGCGAGGACGAGCAAGCTGTCCTGCTACTTCCGCACGTAATCCTGCCACTCGGTCTGGTCCACTTTCTGGTCCATGTCGAGCATCCCGACGAGGCCGCGCGGATCGACCGTGTAGAAACTGACGTTCGCCCGATATCGCTCTCGGTGCGAGTCCAGGACGTGTGCAGAAGGCCATCATGGGCCAGGTGCTGGGACTTGTCGGCATCGGATCCACGATCGGACTGTCGGTCGCTGTGGCCGCCGGAGCGAGTGTCCGCGCATTTCTGTTCGATGTCTCGCCGTCGGACCCGTTGACGTTCGCAGCCACGCTCGCCGTCCTCGGCGTGACGACTGGCCTGGCCACCTATCTGCCTGCCAGGCGGGCGTCTCGGATCGACCCGATGGTCGCGCTGCGTTGTGAGTAGCCCTCATGTTTCAATAGGTCTTCGCCACATTACGCGGCTTGCTCACTCGCGGTCGCGCCGAGCGCGAACTCGACGAGGAACTCCGGTTCCACGTCGAGATGGAAACGCAGGTGAACCCCTCGGCCTCTCCTCGAATTGCCGGAGCATGGTGTAGGCGAGACGGCGCGGGCCTTCGTGCTTCAGGGACGCTCTGAAGTTGGCGGCGAGGTCCTGTCCCATTGGTCCCGGGAGCGCCCCCGGCAGCAGCGAGTTGAAGAAATACTCCTCGTCCCATCCCCAGGGCTTGTGGCAGTCGGGGTGTGTCTTCAGCGTGACCAGCGGTTCGCGAAGCGTCGACCTCATCGACGAGGGGAACAGACGCTTCGGCGGAACGTGATTGAGGGACGCCTGGACGGCACCGATCGGTTCGCCGCACAGGTAGGATGGCGTTGGATCGGGGCGGGTTCTTGGGCTCATGGCTTGTTGGGTCGGTTGACGGCGCGTGCCACCTTCCGGGCAGCCCGCTCCGGGTCCTCATGCTCCCAGAACCGTAGTACCGCCCAACCGGCCGCCATCAGCTTGGCGTCCGTGTCGCGGTCCCGCCGGCCATTTCCGAGGATCTTCTTCCGCCACCACGCCCCGTTCGCCTTCGGCCACGTCGCGTGGATCGGGCAGGCGTGCCAGAAACAGCCGTCGACGAACACGACGACCTTGGCGCCGACGAACGCGACGTCCGCGCGGCGGCGCGTGCCGGGCAGCGGCCAGTCGACGCGGAAGCGGAGGCCGAGTCGGTGGACGGCGGAGCGAAGGGCGAGCTCGCACGGCGTGTCCCGGCGGGGTGTGGCCAGCATCCGGCGGCGCACCTGCGGCGAGGATGCTGTGGGGCGGGTGGGCTTCGCGGGGCCAGGCCGCAGCATCTCAGGTGACTCGCTCGCGCCCGTCAGCCGAGAAGACCGCCATCTGGTTCTTGCCGTTCGTGTAGTTCTCGGCCACGACGTCGGCGCGGCCATCACCGTCCATGTCCGCGCAATCGAAGTGCAGCGGGCGCCCTGTCGCGGTGATCTGCCGAAGTGACACGCCGTCCAGGCTCCGCACATCGAGGCCGGCCGCGCCCGGGCTCGCAATTTCCACTCGACCATCTCCATCCAGATCCGCCGCGATGGCCTCCTGGTATGACCTGCCAGGCGCGGTCCAGGCGACGCCGCGCCGCCTTACCTTGACGCCAGCCGGCGTGGGGCGTAGCATCCTGCCCGATTCCCGATTCGTCCCGCCAGAGCGCGGAGAGCCGGCGATTGCGGTCCTGGCACGCCGGAGCCGAAGGCGAAGGCGGCTGGTCGCGGATGGCGACAATTGAGGTGTGGATATGATGCGAAGAGTCACGATCCTCGGCGCGTTGGCATGGTTCATCCTGGCAAGCGTGGCCGCGGCGGCTCCGGTCCGCCTGGCCCGTCACCCGGACTATCACGCGGGCAAGATTGCGTTCAGCTACCTCGGCGATATCTGGGTCGCGGGCGAGGACGGCGCCAACGCCGTGCGGGTGACCGACAACACGGGCCGCGACGTGTATCCGCGCTTCTCGCCGGACGGCAAGTGGATTGCCTTCTCGTCGAATCGCTACGGCAACTACGACGTGTTCGTCGTCTCGGTCACGGGCGGCGCGCCGAAGCGGCTGACCTATCACACGGGCAATGACGAGGTGGTGGGCTGGTCGCGCGATTCGCAGAGTGTCGTGTTCCGCTCGGCCCGCGGTGATGGCGCGTTTCCGAGCGTGGCGACCCTCCACGAGGTGCCGGCTGTTGGCGGTCCCGAACGGGCGCTGCCGGTGGACTGGGGCTACTGGGGCGCGTACTCGCCAGACGGGAAGCAGCTCGTCTTCAACCGCCATCCGAGCGTCTGGTCGCGCAAACACTATCGCGGTAGTTACGCGGCCGACCTCTGGATTGGTGACCTCGCGCAGAAGACCTACAAGAAACTGCCCGGTGACGAACGCTATAACCGCTACTGGCCGATGTGGGGGCCGAAAGACGAGATCTACTACGTGGCCGATCCGTTGCCCAACGACAAGACGGTCAAGCCGGGCAGCCCGGACGTTCGCAAGAGCGTGAACAACATCTACAAGATTGGCATCGCAGGCGGCGCGCCCGTCCAGGTGACCAAACACACATCCGGCAGCCTGTTCTGGCCGTCGATGTCGAGTGACGGGAAGGTGATCGTCTACGAGGAGAACTTCGGGATCTGGAAGCTCGATGTCGCCTCGGGCCGCACGACCGAGATCAAAATCGACATTGTGGCCGACGAGAAAGAGAACCAGGTGGATGTCGAGACGGTCGAGAACGAACTGGACGGTTTCGATCTGTCGCCGTCGGGCCGGCGCGCCGTGATTTCGACGCGCGGCCAGATCCTCACCATCGCCACCGACCGGGGCGACATCACACGCGTGGCGCCCGACGGGATGGCGTCGCGCAGCCAGTCGCCGAAATGGTCGTTCGACGGGAAGTACGTGGCGTTCATTTCCGACCGCTCGGGCCGCGACGAGATCTGGATCTGCGATCCGGAAGGAAAGAACCTCAAGCAGATCACCACGCTCGACAACGAAAAGGGCGCGCTCGTGTGGACGCCCGATTCGAAGCTGCTGCTCTACACCGCGGCCGATAAGAAGCTCTACAGCTACTCGGTGGCGGACGGCAAAACGGCGGTCATCACGTCGAGCGATGTCGGCCGGATCGGGTCGGTGGCGGTCTCGCCCGACAACAAGTGGGTGGCCTTCACGAAGCAGGATCGGACGATGAGGTCGCATGTGTACATTGCGCCCATCGCGGGCGGCGAAGAGCGGCACGTGTCGGAGGACAGGCTGCTCTTCTCGGAGAACAACGCCGTCTGGACGGCCGACGGCAAGTACCTCGTGTTCACCTCGTCGGCCGGCGTCAGCACGGGCGTCGCGTCGACGGGCGGACGCTTCCCGAACACGATGCAGATGTGGGTGGTCTCGCTGCGCGACCAGGAGAAGGACCCGCTCAATCGCGACATCGACAACGAGGCGCAGGGCCTGGCGGCGGATGCCGCGGCGAGACAGGGCGGGGGAGGACGCCCTTCGACAGGCTCAGGGCAGGGCGGAGCCGGTGCGGCGGCGCAGGCGCCGGTCGAGGTGAAGATCGATTGGGATGGCTTCGCGCGTCGCGCACGGCGGCTCAACGCGACGGGCGACACGTTCGGGGGTCTGACGCCGACGCCTGACGGTCATTCCGTCGCCTTCACGTCATCGGCCGCGCCGGCGGCCGGTGCCGCGGCTGGCGCCGAAGTTGCTCCATCGCCGGGCATCTACATCCTCAACGTCGAGACGGATCAGGCGACGCGCGTGCCGCAGCCGGCGGCTGAACCGACGACGGGTGGACGCGGCGAACGGGGCGGCGGGGGCGGCTTCGGAGGCGGTGGCGGCATCGCGTTCACCCGCGACGGCCGCACGATCTACTTCCGCTCCGGGCGCGGACTCTATGCGGCGCCGGTTCCGAGCGGTGGTACGGGAGGGGCAGCGGTCTCGGCGGCAGGCGCAGCGGGTGGTGGTCGTGGCGGGCGCGGGGGCGCCAGCGCAACCGCGGAGCCGGCGGCGACCGGCGGCGCTACGGCGCGCCGGGTGAGCTTCAGCGTCACCCTCGAGGTCGATCACAAGGCGCTGCGCAAGCAGGTCTTCAACGAGGGCTGGCGCATCATGAAGAACCGCTTCTACGACGCCAAGATGCACGGCGCCGACTGGAACGCGGCCAAGTCGATGTACGAACCGTTGCTCGAGTACCTCGTCGACGAGGAAGAACTGCACGCGGTGATGATGATGATGATCGGCGAACTGAACGCCTCGCACACCGGCGTGAGCGGCGGCCCGGCCACCGCGGAACGTCCGCCTGCGCAGACCCGGTATCCGGGCTTCGATCTCGTTGCGGATGGGTCGGGATACTACCGCGTCGGGCACATTTACAAGGCTGGTCCGGCCGATCACGACTACATGAAGGTCAAGAAGGGCGACTTCGTCATCATGGTCGACGACCACGAACTGAAGACGTCCGAGAGCTACTGGAAGTACTTCACGCTGTCGGTGGGGCGTAAGTTCCACTTCCTGCTCAACAGCAAGCCCGCGAAGGACGGCGCGTGGGAGGTGACGATCGATCCGATCAACAGCGGCGCGTTCGGCACCCTGCAATACGCGAAGTGGGTGGACGACCGCCGCGAGATGGTCAGCAAGCTCAGCAACGGCGAGATCGGGTACCTGCACATCCGGGCGATGGATGCGCCGTCGCTCAGGCAGTTCGAACTCGATCTGGCAGCGAACCGCACCAAGAAGGCGCTGGTCATCGATCAGCGCTTCAACGGCGGCGGCGGCATCGATCAGGAACTGCTCGGCATCCTGGCGGGCCGCAAATACCAGTACGCCGTCGGCCGCGATTCGGACCTGCAGGTCTGGCGCCCGCAGAACTTTTACGGGCCGATGGTCGTGATGGAGAACGAGCGCTCCGCCTCGGACGCCGAGATGTTCCCGCAGGGCTTCAAGGACCTGGGACTCGGCAAGGTCATCGGCGTGCCATCGATGGGTGCGGTGATCGGGACCGGGTCGTACACGCTGCTCGACGGATCGGCGATCCGGACACCTGGCAGCGGTGTGTGGACCGCGCGCGGTGAGAACATGGAGAACTTCGGCGTGCAGCCCGACGTGTACATCGACAACACGCCAACTGATTTTGCCGCCGGCCGCGATATGCAGATCGAAAAGGCGGTGGAGGTGCTCAAGGCGGAGTTGGCCGCGGGCAGGAAGTAGCTCGGGCCAGGCGGGATTCGGGGAGGGGCGAAAGTCGCATCGCCCCTCCCCTGCTGGGCCCGGGGCGCGGTACCGCGGGGGGCGTCGGCGGGCGGTGTCGGAGAACGGATCTTTCTGTTAACCTAGCGAGCGGAGACCCCGCTAATCCGGCCTGCGGCAACGTCTACACGCACGAATTCCAGTGGATGGCCGCGAAGGACTACGTCGTGCTGTTCACGAACCCGCGCGGCAGCACGTCGTACGGCCAGGAGTTCGACAACCTCATTCAGTACCGCTATCCGGGCGACGACTACAAGGACCTCATGGCGGGGGTGGATGAAGTCGTGAAGCGCGGCTACGTGGATCCGAATCGTCTCGGCGTCACGGGCGGCAGCGGCGGGGGTCTCTTGACCAACTGGACGATGGTAATGGCCGGGTCGGCGCAGCAAAAGCCGACGCCGAAGCCGACGCCGAAGACTGAGCAGAAGCCAGCGACGAAGTCGGCGCAGACGCAGGCCGACGTCAATAGAGCCACGACGAGCCCCGGTAAGCTGCCGAGCGGCTGGAAGGGGCGATTCGACTCCATCGACACGAAGACCGAGTCGCTCACCGTGGTGAACGAGGGTCCGTCCATGAACTTCACGACGGGGCCGGACGCGGCGGGCATCTACTACAAGCCCGACATGAATTCGAAACGTCCGCAAGCGTTTCCGGATTTGCCGAACGCACGTACATCAAAGAGGCGAACGGACTGGGGACCCTCTCACTCGCACTCGTGCCGCGCGAGTACACCGAGATGCTCGGCGTCCGCCCGATGCTCGGGCGCGCCTTTGAATCGTCGGATGCGGGCACGCGCGCGGTCCTGCTCTCGCATCGCACGTGGCTGAGGAAATACGGCGGCAATCCAGCCGTCCTCGACTCGCTCATTCAGACGCCCGCCCGCCCACCCCTGCACATCGTCGGCATCCCGCCCCCGCGGTTCAGGAATCCGCTGCTCGCGGGCGTGGACGGCCTGGCGTTGTTAGAAGGCAAATTCGGTGGCGCGCCGCTGCTGGCCAGGCTGAAGCCGGGAGTGACGCCGTCCGCGGCAGTCGCGCAGTTGAACGCCCTTCGCGGCGAGGACCTCGCGCCGGGCGTCAGCGGGTTCCGCCTCGTTCCGCTGCGCGAGGAAATGTCGGGGCAGCAGGGGAGCGTGCTGTGGCTGCTCCTCGCGGCCTCTGCTATCGTCCTGGGCGTCGCCTGCGTCAACCTGGCGAATCTGATCCTGGCCCGCGGGAGTGCGGGCGTCGGCGCCTGATTGCGTTGATCGAAGAGGCGTCAGTGATCGAGCGCATCCTGTGCCATGTGGGCCTGCCCACCGAAGTCCCCGCCCCTCGACATCGCTCGGGGCGCCCTGAGCCGTGTCGAAGGGCGCCGCTCTTCGAGTCCGGCTCTTTCGACGAGGACACGGGCGGAGGCGCCTTCAATCCGTGCACGTGACCGGCGCGCTCGGTGCCGACTCGCCGGAGGTACGCCCGCTCGTCGTTCGGGCGCTTGCCGGACGAGCGGCGCGCTCTGCAGGCACGGCTACCTTCCTTGACAGGTCACCCGCAGCTGCCATAATTAGCCCTGTGCCCGGGGCGCGGTACCGCGGGGGGCGTCGGCGGGCGGTGTCGGAGAACGGATCTTCTGTTAACTTGGCGAGCGGAGACCCCGCTAATCCAGCCTATCGTCGCCCGAAGGCCCGCGGGAGAAGCGCATGGGCACTGACGATCGCAGGCGTGCGTCCTTCGTGAAAACGCTCTCCCTCGCGCTGTTGGCCGCCGCGCTCGTCTGTGGTGCTGGTGGGACCGGTACGCAAGTCGGGCGGCGCGAGCGGGAAGCCGATCGGCGGCGGATGGTCGATGAACAGCTCAGGGCCCGCGACATCCGCAGCGTGCGCGTGCTCGACGCGATGCTCGCCGTGCCTCGTCACCTCTTCGTTCCGGAGTCCGTCCGCGCGGATGCCTACAGCGACGCGCCGCTCCCCATCGGCCACGATCAGACGATCTCCCAGCCCTACATCGTTGCGTTCATGACCGAGGCGCTCGCCCTCGAGCCGGATCACAGCGTGCTGGAGATCGGGACGGGCTCCGGTTACCAGGCCGCTGTGCTGAGCATTCTGGTCAGTTCGGTCTACACCATCGAGATCGTCGCGCCGCTGGCGGAACGCGCGCGCGAAACACTGGCGCGGCTCGGCTACCGGAATGTCCACATCCGGACCGGCAACGGCTACCTGGGATGGCCGGAGCACGCGCCGTACGACCGCATCATGGTGACCGCGGCCCCCGAAGAGGTGCCGCCCGCGCTGGTGCAACAACTGAAAATCGGCGGGCTGATGGCGATTCCCGTCGGCCCCACAGCGGTGCAGGAGCTTCGTATCCTGCGCCGCACGGCAACCGGTACCGAGACAATCCGCACGCTTCCCGTGCGGTTCGTGCCGATGACCGGCAAGACGAAACGCTGAACCGTGAGCTGCCAGGGCCGCGCGCGATGGTGACGTACCTGGTTCTTGGTGCCACCTATGGTTTTGCCGCAGGCGCGCAGCCCGGCCAGCTCCAGGCCTACCTGATCAATCGCCAACGATGGAGTTCCGACTCCCGAGTGCAAGGAGGCAGTGCGCTCATGTTCACCTCCCGACGATCCCTGATTCTGGCCTTCGTTCTGGCGTCGACCGCGGCGGCGCTCGCGCAGCCCGCGAGGCATCCGCTCAAGCTTGACGACGTCGCGCGGATTCGCGACGTGCGCGATCCGCAGTGTTCCCCCGACGGCCGGTCGATCGCCTACGTCGTCTCGAGCATTGACGTGAAGGAAGACAAGAGCAGCTCGCACATCTGGATGGTCGGCGCCGATGGCAAGGGCGATCGCCAGGTGACGTCGAGCCAGGACAGCGAATCCTCGCCGCGGTGGAGTCCGGACCGAAAGTACCTGTCGTTCACCTCAGGCCGGCCCGGCCCGGCCAAGGGCAGCCAGGTGTGGCTGCTCGATCGCAACGGTGGAGATGCGACGCAGCTCACGGACGTGAAAGGGCGTCTGCAGAGCTACGAATGGTCGCCCGACTCGAAGCGGCTTGCGCTGGTCGTCGGGGATCCGGATCCCGAGGCGGAGACCCTGGGATCGGCAGCAGCGGAAGCGGGTGGCCGGCCGAAGCCGCCGAAGCCGATCGTGATCGACCGTTACAAGTACAAGCAGGACGTGCAGGGGTACCTGCTGTCGGAGCGCCACAGCTACATCTACCTGTTCGATGTGGCGACGAAGAAGCTGGATCGGCTGACGGCCGGCACATGGGACGAGTCGGGACCGTCATGGTCGCCCGAAGGCACGCGCATCGCCTTCATGAGCAACCACGCGGCAGATCCGGACCGCGACCCCTCCAGCCGGGTGTTCGTGGCTGAGGCGAGGCCGGGCTCCGCCGACAAGGCGCTCACACCGGAGACCAGCCGCGGCGGACGCTCCCGCCTCGAATGGAGTCCGGATGGGAAGTGGATCGCGTTGCTCGAGGGCGACGAGAGGAAGTACGGGGCCTACAGCCTGGAGCATCTCGCGCTCGTGCCCTCTGATGGCAGCGCGGCGCCGGCACGCGTGAAGGCGGTCGAAGATCTCGATCGCGGCGTCAGCGCGCCGCAGTTCAGCCTCGATGGCAAATCCATCGCCTTCATGGTGACCGACGATCGATCGGTGTACCCGGTTCGCGTGAACCTGGCTGGTGGCGCCGTGCAGCGCCTGTTGACGCCACCCGTCGTCGTGTCGAGCTGAACCTCCGAAGGAGCGTGCTCTGCGGTGCTTTCCGGCGGCGATGCGAAGGCCACGGAAGTGTACGCGATGGACGCCAACGAGCTGCGGCCGCTCACCCATCAGAACGACGCGCTCTTCGCCGAACTCGAGATCGCGCCGACCGAGGAGGTCACCTTCACGAGCAAGGACGGCACCGAGGTGCACGGCCTGCTGACGAAACCGGCCGGCTACGTGGCGGGGACGAGGGTCCCGCTGCTGCTGCGCATCCACGGCGGGCCCAACGGACAGGACCAGCATTCGTTCAGCACCGAGCGGCAGTGGTTCGCGGCCCACGGATACGGCGTGCTGGCGGTCAACTATCGGGGCAGTGCCGGCCGCGGCACGAAATACTCGCGAGCGATCTTCGCCGATTGGGGCCACTACGAGGTGGAGGACCTGCAGGCGGGCGTCGATTCCGTCATCAAGATGGGGGTGGCCGATCCGGATCGCCTGGGCGTCGGTGGCTGGAGCTACGGCGGCATCCTGACCGACTACATGATCGCGAGCGATCCGCGCTTCAAGGCTGCGACGAGCGGTGCGGGCACGGCGTTCACGGCGGCCTTCTACGGAACCGACCAGTACATCATCCAGTACGACTACGAGATCGGCCCGCCCTGGAACGCGAAATCGTGGGAAACCTACGTCAAGATCAGCTATCCGTTCCTGCACGCCGACCGCATCAGGACGCCGACGCTGTTCCTGGGCGGCGAGCGCGATTTCAACGTGCCGATCCAGGGCGGCCAGCAGATGTACCAGGCGCTGCGCAGCCTCGGCATCGAGACGCAGCTCGTGATCTATCCGAACGAGTTCCACGGCATCGGCCGACCCAGTTTCGTGCGGGATCGCCTGGGGCGCTACCTTGCGTGGTACGACAAGTATCTGAAGAAGGCAAGGACCACGACCACCACCGTGCCCGACGTCCACTAGTTGTCCGTCACTACGCTGCTGCCCACTACAGGAGGTCGTCATTCCCCAAGGACTGCGATCGATGGCCGCTGCCCCAGAGACCACCCGCCGTGCGTTCCTTCGGTTCCTCGCCGCGAGCCCGCTGCTCCCGTACCTGCACCTGCCGCGCGACTGGATGACGGCGCTCGCGCGGGAGCCGGATCTCATCAAGGCCGCGAAGGACGCGCTCGACGTGTTCGACTTCGAGGCCGTCGCGCGCAGGAACCTGTCGCCCGCGCACTTCGGGTACCTCGAGACGGGCATGGTGGCTGCGCGTCTTCGACTCGATGCCGCACTCGTCCGACGCGGAGCCCAAAGAGTACCTGCTCGCGAAGACGATCGAGCGCGCGCCAGTTGAGGACCTCACCTTCCTGCGGATGAATCTTCGGACCATCCTGGGCAGCAAGGGCCGTCCGGGCTGGCTGTTGTCGTTGATCGACAAGACGTACCCGGTCTGGCGCGCGGGCGCGAACCCAGCGACCGCGTTGCACACGGATGCCGACCTCGACATCAAGGGCCTGGCCGTGCCGAAGGGCGACTACACGGTCTTCGTGCTGGTGAACACCGACCCGTGGCAGCTCATCATCAACAAGCAGACGGGCCAGTGGGGTCTGACCTACAACAAGGACCAGGATCTCGGGCGGGTGCCGATGGACATGAGCAAGCCTCCGGCGCCAATCGAGACGTACAAGATGACGCTGTCCAGCACGGGGCCGAGCGCCGCCAAGCTCCAGCTGGAATTCGAGAACTTCATCGCGTCGGTGCCGTTCACCGTGAAGTAAATACCGGCAGAAGGCGGGTGGCGTAGGGGCACGGCATGCCGTGCCCCTATCCGGGCGTGCGCTATGGCGTCGGCGGTGTCGTGATCTTCTTCGCGAGGTCCGCCTTCAGGACTTCCACCGCTTTCTCGATCTGCGCGTCGCGGCCCTTCACGAAGTCGGCCGGCGTGTTGTCGATGGACACGTCCGGCTGCACGCCGAAGTTCTCCATGTTCTCGCCGCGCGCGGTCCAGATGCCGGTGCCGGGCGTGCGGATGCTCGATCCGTCGAGCAGCGTGTACGACCCGCTGGTCGATGATGAGCGCCTTCTTCGTGCGGTTCGCCGCCAGATCGAGCTCGAACTTCTGCAGCGAGGGCGCGTCCATCGCGCGGATGTGCAGGTGGCCGATCTCGCCGCTACTCAGCCTGTCCACCATCTCGCGGCGGTCGTTCACCCACTTCGCGTACTGCAGGTCGGCGAACGCGCTGGTGCTGAGCGGTGCCCCGTCAGTTCCCACATGCCTTCTGTCGCCGGCTTGCCCCGAGCGCTCCCGGACGATCGCGTTCGGAGCGACGGCATTGCGAGACGTTTGACTTGGTGTTCCCGGCCGTTTCGCGACCGGCCGCGCAGCCGCGGATCCGCGCTTGGCGGCGACACGCAGTACGAGAGGCCGGGCCATCGGAAATGCAAATGTTGGGCGCCACGATCTCGGCGTCGCCAACCCGCTAATTCTGGCCAACATCGCCCGCCCGAATCACGTTCCCATTTCCTCTAGACAACGACAGCGACAAGCCGGGGCGTGAGCGACCCCCCGGGACGGCCTGGGACGCGGCAGCACGGGTGGGACGGGGGTCGCTCACGCCCCGGTTCGTGCACCTGTCCCTGACTGCTCACGCGGAACAGGCGGCACAGAACGCCGCCCGAAACCTGCCACCCCGACGCGGACAAGATTGCCAGGCGTGAGCACTTACAGGTGTTCGCTGCGGCGATGGTCACGGGTGCGGTACGTCGATCGGCTCGGGCGACGACGACGCCGAGGGGGGCCGAGGGCGTGGCTCTCCGATCCGCGCAGCTCGTACGAGTGGCCTCGAACGAACACGCGTTCGCGTTCGTCTCCGCGCGGCAGGTCGAGGTCGCGGGTGAAGACGTTGTGCGGATCGACGACCTGCTCGCGGAGATCGGTCGATGGACGTCCGCTCCGGTTCCGTTCCAGCTGTGCCCGGGGCGCGGTACCGCAGGGAGGGCGCCGGCGGGCGGTGTCGGAAAACGGATCTTCTGTTAGCCTGGCGAGCGGAGACCCCGCTAATCCGGCCTGATCGTCACGTCCATTGCTCCTTTGGACGGGCATCGGCGGTTCCTTTTGTTCCGGCCATTTTGGAGAAGATCAGCAGATCAGCGGACCGCCGGCTGAGAGGCAGGGCGCCTGGCAACGAGAAATGCGGCGAGGTCGGCCGCCTCGCCCTGTGCCAGCCGTGGCCAGCTCAGGCCGCGCCGCCGCAGTTCCTGCTCCATGCGGGAGGAGTGATTCCACATCGCTGCGAAGAGCGCGATCGGGTCGTCGAGTTGCTGGATGGCCGTCAGGTCTGGACCGACACGCGGCCCGCCTCCTGCCGAATGACACACCGCGCACTTCTGGCTGAATATCTGCGCGCCGTGCGCGGGCACGGCCCGCACATTCGCGTAGTTGACGAAGTACAGGTACGCGATAATATCCGCCATCTCCTGGCCCGAGAACGTCACACGCGCCAGGCCTCGGCGGCGTGACTCGGCTTCCATCGGCCGGCTGTGATTCCACATCAGGCCCGCAATTGACGCCACAGACCCGAGCAAATCTCTGCCCCGGTCCCCCAGATCGGGCCCGGGATGGCCACCGACCCCGGCGATCGCGTGGCATTGGAGGCAACCCTTGCTCGTAAACAGACCCTGTCCCCGGCGCGGGCTGCCCGGCTCGAAGTACACGCGGTCCGTGGATGTTCCACCGCTGCCGATCTGCAGGTACGCAAGCAGATCGCCCATGTCGCCGCCGGCAAACGTCGGCCAGGGGACGCCGCTCGCGCGCATGACCTGCGCCATCTCCGAGCCGTGATTCCACATGGTCTGCGCGAGCACGATGGCCGACATTCGCCCGCGGTACTTGGTGAGGCTCGGGCCTTTCTTGTCGAACGTGGCGGCTTCGCCGTGGCAAAGAGAACAGCCCTTCTGTTCGAAAAGGCTCTTGCCGACGACCGGGTTGGCCGGACCGCCGACCTGCGCCACGTAGTAACGGTAGGCCGTGAGGAAGGCCAGCAGATCCGCCATCTCTCCGCTGTCGAGCGTCGGCTGCTGGATCTTCGATTCGCGCATCTTCTCGGCCATCACCGGCGCATGGTTCCAGAACGAACCGGCCAGATCGAGGGCGGTGCCGGGGAAATGGATGCGGCCGAGGTCCGGGCCCATGCCAACCTCGTCGCCGCCGAGCGCGTGGCACCGCACACAGCCCTTCTGGACGAAGAGTCTCGCGCCTGCAGTCGGTTCATCGGGCAGTGCGACGGTCAGGGCCACCGATCCGGGTGTCTGTGCCGAGATGACGGTGATGGCCAGGCCCGTGCCCAGGCCGAGAAGCATCAGCCACCCTCCGACGCGTGTGCACATGGCCCTGCGTTCCATCACGCCTCCGCCAGCGTTGTGGCGGGTCGGGCCGCCGGCGCCGCCTCCGCCGCCGGCTCCTCGTCCAGCTCCCAGATCGAAATGATCGGAAACAGTTTCGTGAAGCCCATGTAGAGCAACGTAAACGCCGCGAAACACCCGGCCATCAGCGACCACTCGACCCAACTGGGCCAGTAGATGAACGTGTGCACGGGAGCCCTCGGATTCGACAGCGAGGGCACGACGATGGTGAAGCGCTCGATCCACATGCCGATGTTGATGGCGATCGACGCGACGAGCGTTCCGATAATCGTCCGCGTCCGCGGGTTGGCGAGGATCGTAAACGGAATGACGAAACAGCAGGCGATCATCGTCCAGAAGAGCGGGGCGAATCGTCCGTAGAGCTTGGCGTCGAACACCGACAATTCTCTGGGCTCCTGCGCGTACCACGCGGTCAGGTGCTCCGCGAAGGTGAAGTAGAACCACAGGCACGTCATGACGAGGAGCAGGATGCCGAGGTTGTTGAAGTGCACGGGCTTGAGGTACGCCTCCAGACCGTACACTTTCCTGACGATCACCATGGCCGTGATGATCGCGGCTATGCCCGAGAAGATCGCGCCGACGACGAAGTAGGGGCCGAAGATCGACGAGTGCCACATCGGTTGAATCGTCATCGCGAACACCCACGACACCACCGTGTGCACTGAGACGGCCACCGGAATGACCCCGATGGCCATGATCCCGATCGCTCGCTCCAGCCGATGCCATTGAGCGGGCGAGCCGATCCAGCCGATCGCCAATCGGTGATAGAACGTATGGCGCCAGCCCGACGTGCGGTCCCGCAGCACCGCGATGTCCGGAATGAGCGGAAGATAGAGATAGATCGTGCTGCAGACCAGGTAGACCGAGATGCTGCAGATGTCCCACAGCAACGGCGACCGGAAGTGCGGGTGCAGGATGACGCTCAGCGCGCGGTCGGGTCGTCCCAGGTCCAGAATGACGTTGCCCACGCCGAAAAACAGCACCAGCACCGTAATCACCTCGGCCATGCGCGTGATCGGCCGCCGCCACTCGGCGTGGACGATGCGCAGAATCGCCGAGATCAGGGTGCCGGCATGCGACACGCCGATGAAGAAGACGAAATTCGTGATGTACAGACCCCAGTAGATCGGCCGGCCGAGGTTGGTGGCGCCCAGGCCGTAGTAGAGCTGCCAGACCCAGACCATGGCCGCCCACGCCACGACCGCGCCGAGCGCCATGGCCCACCGTTTGAAACTCGGCCCGACCGAGAGGATAGGGCTGATGATGGGTTCGATCTCGGGCTGGGCCATGTCACTCTCCCTCTCGTAGATACACAACTTTTGGTCGCGTCCCGAGATCCTCCATCCAACGGAACGCCCGCGTGCTCGCGGCGAGACCGGCCACCTGGCTGTGCGGGTCGTCGAGATCGCCGAACATCATCGCGTCCGAGGGACACGTCTGGACGCACGCGGGCACGTAGTCTTCGGCCGCGAGAGCGCGACCGGCTGCCCGGGCTTCCTCGCGCGCCTGTTGCAGGCGGTGATGGCAGAACGTGCACTTCTCCACGACGCCCATGGGCCGGATCGACACGTCCGGGTTGCGCATGGGCGCCATCGACTCGGGCCACTCGGGAGCGGTCCAGTTGAAGAGTTTGACGGCGTACGGGCAGGCGTTGGTGCAGTACCGGCACCCGATGCACCGCGGGTAGATCTGGGCGACAATGCCTTCCGGATTCAGGTAGGTCGCGCTGGTGGGGCAGACGTCCGTGCAGGGTGGACGGTCGCACTGCTGGCACATCATGGGCATCATGGCGGTCGTGCCGCCAGGCATCTCCACACCAACCAGTTGTATCCAGGTCATCAACCGACCGCGGGCGGACGTCTCCGGCGTTGAAAACGGCACATTGTTCTCGTGCTTGCAGGCCACCACGCAGGCCTGACACGCCGTGCACCTATCCAGATCGATGACGAGACCCCAGCGAGCCACGCGTGTCCTCCAGTTGTCCCGGCGCTACGCCTTCGCCATGCGGACGGCGAATCGATCACGACGACCGTTTCCGCCCATCAACGATCGCACATCCGCGTGCACGAGCCGCGCCCATCGGCCACCGGCCGGAAGGGCGGGCACAAACGCCACGGCCACTGCTCCGTGAGTCATGCCTTCAACCACAAGCGCCACTGCGTCGAGCGAGCCGCCGGACGCGGAGGTCAGGCGGACCTCGGATCCGCTGCTGATGCCGTATTCCCCGGCCGTATCCGGGTTCAATTCGGCCCACACCCGCCAGGGTTGCCCTTCCGGCTGTCCAAGCAACTCGAACAGCGACGGGTTGTTTTCGCCTCCGTGCAGCGCCACGGTCGCAGGCGTAAACGTGATCAGCCGGAGAGGGAATTGGTCATCGACGCCAACGGGGGCCTGAGTCGGCGAGTCGGCCGTGGCCCGCCCGGGTGCTGCCCCGGAGGCCAGCGTCAGACGGGCGGCGGGCCAGGACACGCCGCCTCGCGCCTTCAGAGCCTCGCGGATGCCACCGGGGACGAAGAACGGATCGGCCCAGCCTCCGGCTTCGAGCACCGCTTGCGCGAACGCACCCTTGGTCGCCGTCGCGGACACCCACCACCCGCCACGCTCGAGTTCGCTGAGCCAGGTCGTCTCGTGCGCGTCGCTGTAGGGACCTCCGCGGCGAGCCGCATAGAGGCGCTCCATTTCAGCTGTGGCGATGCTCTCGGACGAGGTCCACGAGCAGGCGTCCGCGATCGCGCCGCCCGCTTTTGTCGCGACGCTTCGGAGCACGGTCAAGCTCTCGCGCGTGTCCAGCCGTGCCCCGACGGCCGGCCTGGCCAGCGCCAGACACTCCGCGCGCACCACTGACGGGGGCGTGACGGCGTGCCAGCTCTCGAGGGGAGTGGGCCCAGGCAGCAGGAGGTCCGCCACGTCGGCGGTTTCGTCCAGGTACGGCGAGAAGCTGACGATGAACTCCGCCTTGTCGATCGCGGCCTTGTAGTCGGCCGGCGCCGACAGGCTTCGTAGCGCGGATGCGTCCCGCAACGCGATCAGCCGGGGCTGGCGCGTACCGGCGACCATCTCGCCGAGCACGGCCACACCGTCGCTGGGTTCTTCGGCTGGCGGGGCCGGTGACGCAACGACGCCGCCTTCGCGGTCCAGCGCCCCGAGCAGCGTGTTCAAGGCGAATACGGCGTCGATCAGTCCAGCCGGCGCGTCGGCGTTCACCAAGACGAGGGGCCGTGGGCTGGCTGCCAGATCACGCGCGAGCCGGAGCACAGTGACGACCGGGACACCGGTGGCGGTCGCGACCTCGTCGGGCGGGTAGGTGTCGACCACCTCGCGTTCGAACGCTGCCTGGTTGCCGCCGAACGCATCGAGAAACGTCCGGTCGGATCGATTCTCGCGCAGGATGCCCGACGCCAGACCGTAGGCGAGGGTGACCTGCTGCTCGGGCGACACGGCGAGCCACTCGTCGGCTTTGCGCGCCGTGATGGACCGGTGCGCATCAATCTGCACGAGGCGGCCTCGGGTGCGCGACGGGCTGCGGCGGAATCGGCCGTAGGCGCGCTGCGCCCAGACAGGCGACAGCCAGTCCTCGGCGATCGGCGCCCCGAACGACACAACGTGGGTGGCGTGTTCGAGATCGAACTGCGGGTCGGCTTCGACGCCGGAGAGCGCCGCGAATCGTCGACGCAGTCTCGCCGGGGTGGCGGCGTGCATCCAGACAGGCTTCGCGCCGGCGGCTTCCCAGAATCGCGCCCAAGCGCTTGCCAGGGGCCCGTGTTCCTCGGCGGCGAATGCCAGGGTCTGCGAGGCGGGCTGGTTCGCCGCGGCCGTCACGTGGGAGGCGAGTTCGGCGATGGCGGCGTCCCACGTGATCGGTTCCCACCGGTGCTCGCCACGCTTGCCCGTGCGGCGGGCGGGTCCGACCAGTCGATCGGGATCGAAGTACCCCTCGATGGCCGCCTGGCCCTTCGCGCACAGCCGGCCCCGCCCGAAGGGGCACAGCGGATTGCCTTCGAGTTTGACGGGCACCTCGTCGATGAGCCGGACACGAACGCCGCAGGCGGCCGGGCACTCGCGGCACACCGTCGTCACAAAGCGCTGCTGGCCCGTGACGTGCAGCGCCCCCTGACGCGCGTCGGCGCGCGCGAGCAGCCGCCGTCCGGCCTCGCCGAGCGTGACACCGGCCACGGTGGCGCCCCCAATGAAGAGGAAGTCCCGTCTGGTCAGAATGTCGCTCATCGATGACACGCTGCGCAGTCCTCGGTGATGCCTTCCTGCCGGTGACACGACAGGCAGGCCTTCATGTCAACCCGTATCGGCGCCGTTCCAGGCGGTGTGGTCCGCTGACCGACGTCGGCGTGACAGGACACGCACGCGAGTCTGCCCGACGCCACGTGGCGTCGGTGGGAGAAGTTAACATGGTCGGGCACGTGTGTGACCTGGACCCAGCCGAAGCCCTGCGGACCGCTGAACGACTTCCACTGGTCTTCGGAGATGCCGGGGGGAGCGGTCGCGTGGCACTTCGCACAGTCGGAGACGACAGGCAGGGTGGCTCGTGCCCGCGATTCGACGCCTCGATGGCAGGCGACACAGGCCAGAGCGCTATGGCGCGCGTGATTGAAGACGGCTGGCTGCGCCACCGGAGCGGACGGCATGACAAGCAGCCACCCAACAGCGACGGCCGGCGTCAGGGCGGCAAAGATCCACCACTGACGCCGGGTCGTCCGGGGGCTCGCCGGGGGGCGTTGCGTGTCGGGCGCGTCGGGTGACATGGCGGGTGCTACTTGCCCGCTTCTTTAAGCTTGCGGTCGTACAGCGCCTTCTTGCGCGTCTTGGAGTCATACACTGCGAAGTCGTAGATCTGCTTGCCCTCGGCCGGGCTAATGAACGTGCCCGCCTTGTTCATCATGCGCTTCACGTACCGCTCCCACTCGTCGCCCAGCGCGAATTCGCAGTTGATGGCGCGCGCCACGGTGTGGCACTTGCTGCACTTCGTCTGGAAGACCTTGTAATTGCTCTGTATTTCCGCCGGATACTTCGACACGTCGATCTTCGCCGGTCCCTTGTCGTAGGCGGCGATGCGAGGGTCGAGCGGCTCATCCTGGCCGCGCAGCACGGCGGCGGCGCCGAGCACGCCAACGACGGCGAATACCACGACAACTGACAGCGTCTTTTTCATCACGCGTTCTCCAAGTTACCGCCACTTCTCCCCAGCCGACTTCGGGTTCAAGCTCATGAGATATCGCACGACGTCTTCTGCATCCTGCCCGGTCATCCGATCCTGCCACCCGGGCATCCGATACGGTGGGCGCGGTCCGGCGGCGCTGGCCTTGCCAATGACCGACTTGCCCGTCAGGATCAGTCGCTTCAATTCGCTCGCGGTGTAGCCTTCGGCGACGCGGGTGACGCCCGGCACCTTGCCGTCGGTTTCGGCGTTCTGGTTTGCGAATCCGCCCTTCCCCTCAGAGCCGTGGCACAATGCACACCCGTACCGGTCGTAGACGAGCCGCCCTCGCTGTGCCACCGCGTCGGGCACCGCCGCGATGGGGATGTGCTGAGCGACGGGGAAAGGCGATCGACTGAACAGGCTCGCGCCGACCAGCACGACGACCGGAAGGGCGAAGAGCAGCGCGCGATTCACATTGCTACGATACGGCGCGTGGATGACGTGTCCATGAAAGTCCGGTGAAGAAGTCTTCATGGAAAGGACGGGGAGGCCTGATCAGCGGCGGTGATCAGGGAGATGTCGCGGGAAGTCGGACGGTGAAGGTGGCCCCGTCACCCAACTGGCTGACGACCTCGATCCGCCCGCCGTGTGCTCTGGCGACCTGGTCGGCAATCGCCAGCCCGAGGCCGCTGCCCCCGGTGTCGCGCGCGCGCGCCGGATCGGCCCGATAAAACGGCTGAAAAATGTGCGGCAGATCGGCGGCCGGGATGCCGCAGCCATGATCGCGCACGATGGCAATGGCCTCTCCCTGATCGAGTCCAACCGACACCTCGACAACCGAGCCCGGCGGCGAATACTTGATGGCGTTTTCGGTGAGGTTCAACAGCACGCGGCGCAAGTGCAACGCGCTGCCCTGGATGGTTGGCCGCGCCTCGATCGCCACCTCGACATTGATGTGCTTGTCTTCCGCGATCGCCCGCGCCACTTCGCAGCACTCGAGGGTCAGCGCGGCCAGGTCCAGGGCGTCGGGGCTGGTAATCAGATACCCGGCGTCCGCCAGTGCGAGCAGCCGCAGGTCGCGGATGAGCATCGACATGCGCGTCAACTCGGCCAGGATCTCGTTCGCCATCGTCCGATAGTCGGCGGTCGGCCTGTCGCCGGCAAGGCACGCTTCGACGGCCGCCCGCATCGCGGCAAGCGGCGTCTGCAACTCGTGCGAGGAATCCCCGGCGAACCGCCGGGCGGCGTGCACCGACGATTCGATCCGATCGAGCATCTCATTGAGGGTCACGACCAGCCGAATCAACTCGTCGCTGTCGGCTTGCACGTCGAGCCGCTCGTTCAGCCGCTGCGCCTGGATGCGCCGGACCCGGGCGACGATTTCATCGACAGGCGCAAGGGCGCGGCGCGACGTGATGGTGCTGCCAACGCCGGCTACCGACAGGACCAGCACAATGCCCAGCAGCAACCCGATGGCCTCCTGCGCCAGTTCTCGCCGCACCGGTGCAGTGGGGGCGGCCACCTGGAGACGGAACGCCTCGGCTCCGGGCCGATCCACGCCGACGGTGAGCACGTGCAGGGCAGCGCCGGCGGAATCGTGCACCGTGACAATCGGGGTTGTCTCGCGGGCGGCCGCCCCGAGGATGCGTTCGCCGGCCCAGTCGAGAGCCGGAAAGGCGGGCGAGCGGAAGAGCAGCCGGTCGGGCGCCTCCCGCACGATCGCCGCCACATTCCTGAGGCGTCCGCTGGCGGTCAGATCCGAGGTCACATCAAGACCCAGGAGGGCGGGCCGCAGCTCGTCGAGCAGTTGATGTCCGCGCAACGCCAGGCCTGCATCCAGCTCGTTATAGAGCGCGTTTGCCCGCACGGCGTAGACGAAGATGGAGAAGAGCACCAGGCTGGCGCCAAGCGTCAGCACGTACCAGAAGGTGAGACGGGCGGGGAGACTGCTACGCCTGATCCTCGTTCGGATCGCTGAGAACATAGCCGGCCCCTCGGACCGAGCGGATGAAGCTGGGCCTGACCTGATCCTGTTTGTCGTCGATCTTGTCGCGCAGGTGCTTGATGTAGACGTCGACCACGTTGCTCGCGTGATCGAAGACGAAATTCCACACGTGCTCCGCGATCATGGTGCGCGTGTGTACGATGGAAGGCCGCCGCATCAGGTACTCCAATACGGCGAATTCCTTCGCCGTGAGGATGATCTGGCGCGTGCCCCGGCGCGCGCGCCGCGTCAGGGGATCCAGTTCGAGGTCCGCGACCTTGAGGGTTGACCGCGGATCGTCGGCCTGCCGGCGCATCAGCGCGCGCAATCGCGCCATCAGTTCCTGCATGGCGAACGGCTTGACCAGATAATCGTCCGCTCCCGCATTCAGCCCACCGACGCGGTCTTCCACAAGATCTCTGGCTGACAGCATCAGCACCGGAACCCTCTTCCCGGCATCTCGGAGGCGGCGACACACCGCCATGCCGTCGAGCTTGGGGAGCATCAGGTCGAGCACGATGGCGTCGTAGTCGTGCGCAAGGGCGTAGGCAAGCCCCTGCTCGCCGTCATACGCGACATCGACCGCAAACGAATCCTCTTCCAGTGCACGAGCGACGTGCAGCGCCATCCGGTGTTCGTCTTCGACGACCAGCACGCGCATTGGTGCAATCTCCGCCTGGAGAGAGTCAGTGAAGTTGGAGGAGTGGAAACCCAACGAGGAGTATGGTCGTCTGGCGCCTGCGAAGTCAATCGCCGCCGGGAGCCGGTTCCCACGATGAAGGTGTCTTCACCGGAGTTTCACCATCATTTCATCTGGTGTGTCCATAGTTGCCCTCGTGGGGCACTGTGAGTGCGGTTGTTCGATTGTGACTAACAGCAGGGGGATCAGATGAGCCGCAAACTGAGCGTCGTGTTGTTGTGCGGCCTCGCCGTTCTGCTGGGCGCAGCCAGTGGCCGGGCCGCCGACGGCGGGCAGGCGCCCCAGGCCGCCTATGCCGCGCGCGGCGAGCGAACCTGCCTCGGGTGTCACAACATGCCACCGGCCAACATCATGCTGCAGACGCCCCACGCGGTGAAGAGTGATGCACGCACGCCCTTCGCCCAGCACCAGTGCGAATCGTGCCACGGCGCGAGCCCTGACCATGTCGCCGTGTCGAGCAATCCCGTGGCGGTGGTGTACAAGGGCCCGTTGAAGTCACCGGTGGCCCAGCGCAACCGCATGTGTCTCTCCTGTCACGAATCGGGCCTCCGCACGCACTGGACCGGCAGCCAGCACGAAAGCCGGGACGTGGCCTGCACCGACTGTCACAATATCCATGCGACCGATCAGAAAGTGCTGAGCAAGGCGACCCAGGCCGAGGTCTGCTATACCTGCCACAAGGAACAGCGCGCCCAGGCCCGTCGCATCTCGACCCACCCGATGACGGCGACCAGCCTCGCGAGCACGGCCAAGATGGCGTGTTCGGACTGTCACAACCCGCACGGGTCGGCCGGTCCGACGATGCTCGTCAAAACTTCGGTCAATGAGACCTGCTACATCTGCCATGCGGAGAAGCGCGGCCCTTTCCTCTGGGAACACGCTCCCGTCACGGACAATTGCACCAACTGCCACTCGCCTCACGGCTCGAGCAATGCGCCGCTCCTGAAGACGCGTGTCCCGTTCCTCTGCCAGGAGTGTCACAGCGGGGATCATGGCGCGCAAATCAATAGTGGCGCCAATCTGGCGGGCGGGAACGTGACAACCATCAATGGCACCCAGCAGTCGGGAGCGGCCGGCCCGCGTGCCCAATTGGGCGGTCGTGCCTGCCTGAACTGCCATGTGCTGGTCCATGGTTCGAATCACCCGGCCGGCGCGAAGTTCCAGCGCTGACCGTTTTGCGTCAGGGGCGTCGTCATGATTACGAATGCGAGCACGTTGACCGTCAGGGCGTCGGTGGCGGTTGTGCGCGGCGGGCTGATCGCGATGGCGCTGGCGGCCTGCGCGGGGAGCGCCGAGGCACAAAGCACCCAGAAACCCACGCCAAAGCCGACCGGCACGGTCGAGGTGGGAGTCGGTGACGTCAGCCAGGGTTCGTACAAGGCCGGCGAGTACAACGGACTGCAGAACAAAGGCATCTTCGTCGTCGGCAACCTCGACCTGCGCGGCGGCCCCTCCTACGACGGCGCCAGTGGGTTGCGCTGGCGTATCAAGGGTACCGATCTCGGCCTGGAGACGCGCAGCTTGTCGGCCCAGGTCGGCGTGCAGGGCAGGTTCCGTTTCACCTTCGGCTACGACGAACTGCGGAAGAACCGATCGGACAGTTACCAGACACCGTACAGCGGCGCCGGGACCAATGTCCTCACCTTGCCCGCCACATGGCAGGTGCCGACCGTGGCAGGAAGCAGCGGCGGCAACACCGCCGTCAACGTGGTGAGCGCGAGAGGCCTGGTCAAGACGATTGGTGGCGCCTCGTACATCAGCACGGCCACCAACTCGCCCACCATGGGAGCGCTGCTCACGCCGAACGCGACTCAGTTGGCCCAAGTCTACGCCGCAGCCGACGCCGACCTGCCCACGTTCCACACCGTTGATCTGTTCACGACACGCACCAGGTTTGACGCGGGCGTCAACCTCATCTTCAACGAGCGATGGGGATTCGATGCGAGCGTCCGGCCCGAACACAAGGACGGGATGAAGCCGATGGGGACGGTGTCTCGAAGCACTGGGGGCGACATCTCAACCGTCATCCCGGATTTGATCAACACCGATACCGATCAGATTAATGTGAGCCTGAACTTCAAGGGCAAGAAAAGCTTCGCGCAGGCCGGGTACTACGGCTCGTTCTTCAAGAACAACGTCCCGTTCATGTCGTGGCAGAACTGGGCGACTGGCCCGACCGGAACCGGCACGCTCAATACCATCAGCAGCACGCCTGGCAACCAGTTCAATCAGTTCAGCGTGACGGGCGGCATCAACCTCTCGTCCACCACGAAACTGGTCGCCACCGGATCGTACGCGCGCAACGCGCAGAACGACGCCTTCGTCACCGATGCCACGACGGTCGTCGTGCCCGTGACTTCGTTGAACGGCCTTGTGGTGACGACCGCATTCAACGTGAAGCTGACGGCCAGGCCGGCGAAGTCGCTGAGCCTCATCGCGGCGTACAAATTCGACGACCGCGACAACCGTACACCCGTCCGCATCTACCAATACGCTGACGCCGGCGAAGAGGCAAGCCCAAGCATCCAGTTCCCAGCCGACCCGAATAATCCCTACGGTGCCATACTTGCACAGAACGCGAACGCCAATCGACCGTACAGCAGGAGGGTCAATCAGGTCAATCTCGACGCCGACTATGCGCTGGCGAAGGGACAGTGGATCAAGGGGAGCTACCAGTTCGAGAAGATCGACCGGTCCTGCACCGGTACCTGGATCGCCTGTGTGGATGTGCCCACCACCAACGAACATACGCTGCGCGCCGACTGGCGAGCGCACGCCGGCGAGCGGGTCACTGCCAGAGTTGGTTATGCGTATTCCATGCGCAGCGCGCCGAACTACAACGAGAATGCGTTTCTGGCGCTGGTGCCGTACGCGAACGTGAGCCCCGTGGGGGCCTCGGCGGGCGTGACGGCGCTCTCGTTTATGACGGCGAACGGCTGGAGCGGATGGGGGCCGGCGCTTGGCTACGCGCTCACGACGGGCGACATGAACCTGTTTTTCCCGAGCAACAACGCCTTGGCCAACCTGTGGTACGCGAACAACAACAGAATCAGCGAGCTGCCGGGCATGCGACGCGACTACGTGGCCGATCGGAATCGTCACAAGGTCCGCACCCTGATCGACTGGCAGACAACCGAGCAACTCTCGTTGCAGGCCGGGCTGGATCTCAACAACGACATCTATCCCAACTCGACCTATGGCTTGCAGAGCGCCAAGGGCTGGGCTGTGCACGTCGATGGAAGTTACGCGCTGGCCGAGGATCTGAGCGCCACGCTGTTCTACACCTACGAGACCCAGCGATCCATGACCGCGGGCAATTCGTATACGGCCAACAGCAACGCCAGCAGCCTGACCAACGGTCAGCCCGGAGTGGTCGGTCTTTCCGGAAACAGCTGCGATGGGTACGCGACGTTGCAGCAGCGGAACAACAACAACAAGCTGGACCCGTGCCTGAACTGGTCCGCGAACATGCTCGACGAGGTGAATACGCTGGGGTTCGGATTGAGAAAGAAGGCCGGCAACCTGGACCTGACGGGCGATTTCGTGTTGACCCGGGCCCGCTGGGATAACAACGTGAGCGGCGGGAATTGGGCCAACAACATCTTCGACGGTCCGGGGGCCGTCCCCACACTCATCGCGGCCTGGTTTATCCCCGCCACGCCGCTGCCGACGGTTTCCACCGACACGGTCGAACTGCGCCTGAATGGCCGATACGCGATCGGCACGACCCAGTCGGTGCGTGTGGGCTATGCCTACCTGCGCATGAAATCGGCCGACTGGGCGTACGAGGGCAGGCAGTTCGGATCGCTCAGCGGCGTATTGCCGACCAACGAGCAACCGTTCAACTACGCGGTGAACGTGTTGAGCGTGTCCTACATCCTGAAATTCTAGTGTCCTGTCTGGGCGTGATCCGATTCCGTGGACGCTCCTTGGGTGATCTCCGAGCGCGCGGCTCGAGGCGGCCGGCCGCCTCGAGGCCTGCGCCGGATGAGGCGGTCATTTGCGCGGGGCAGCGGGTGGGGACAGCAGGTTCTTGATCACCTTCCATCCTGACAACGTCGCGGCGATCTTCTTCGCCCGATCCTTCACGCTGGCCCCCGCAATGCCCGAGACCATCCACAACTGACGGACCTCCGCCGACGTGAGGACGCGGTCGCGCCAGCGGGGGAGGAGTTCCCGCTTGATGATGCGGGCTTCTTCGGCCTTCGACTTCTTCGCGGTGGTCTGCTTCTGGTACCAGTCGGCCAAGTCCTCGAAGGTCTCGACGTCCTTCCATCAGCAGATGAACGCGCTACCATGGAATGCTAGAGACCATCGTCAGCGTCACACTCGGCGTGATACCATCAGGTTCAGAAAAGAGGAGCACACATTGCAAATCAAAACTCTCGACACGGCGGAACTGCATCGCTTGGCCCGACTCGGGGCCATCATCCGTTTACACGAACTCGCCCAAGAGGCCACTGCGCTGCGGAAGATGTTTCCGAACTTGAAGAACGCCACGGAGACTGTTGCAGAGCCTGCGCCAAGTGCCACCAAGCCTCCGAAGCTCAAGAGACGAGTTGTGACTGAGGCCGCACGGAAGTCCCAGTCTGAGAAGATGAAAGCGTATTGGGCGAAGAAGAAGGGTGAGGGGGCTGCACCGCAGCCTGTGGCCGAAGTTGCCGATCAGGTTCAAGCCGCCAAGGCGACGCCGAAGAAGGTGGCCAGGAAGACGCGCAAGCCCAAAGCTGCCAAGCGGGCGAAGAAGCAAGCCTGAGACTCGCTGTCGGCTCATCGGGTGTCCGGATCATCCGCCTGGGCCACGGCGCGTCTGGGTTCGGTCGCCTAGCCTGGTTTACGTCGGTCTTTGGCCGGACCTCGCTATTCGTCTTCGTCATCCAGTGCGCGTTTGTCTGGTCGTTGTCAGCCGTCGCCGGGCTGCGGAATCACGTGACGATCGTGACCCTGTGGCCGCTGTTTGCCGGATTCGTCGCGGTGATCTGGATCCCGTGCTACGTGTACGGCCGCCTGACGAACCGGATCGAGGCTGACGATTTCGAGAGATTCGCGGGTCCGGTCGCTGCCGGAGAGCGGTGGGCGTCGGATAGGTAAACGGCGCAACAGGTCTGTCGTCGGTGCGCACGTGGCGGGCGCTCGTGAAGACGTGGCGGCTTGACGAGGCGTTCCACGGGTTCCGGCGCATCCTTCTCCAGAATCCGCACAACGCGCTGGCTCGACAGACCGTCGATAGGTTGTCGAGGCGCTGAGGGGGCGAGCGGACTACACTGGTATCGTGCGACCTTGGTGGCTCACTCTCATCGTGGTTGGCGTGGCCCTGACGTTCGCGCTCGTGCTCCAGCCCGACGCCTCGGGTCAGACCTACCGGGCCGCTATTGACCTCGTCGTGGTGGACGTGACGGTGAAGGACCGCGACGGCCGCCTGGTACCCGGGCTCCAGCGCGAGGACTTCGGGGTCTTCGAAGACGGGGTCGAGCAGCGGATCCTCCAGTTCACCGGGGAGCGCGTGCCGGTCAGCCTGGGCATCGCCGTCGATGTGAGCGACAGCATGTTCGGGGTGCGCATCGCCGACGCGCGCAGCGCGATTGATCACTTCCTGCTGTCGTTGCTCGACGAGGGCGACGAAGCGTTCCTGATGGTGTTCAACCATACCCAGCTGATCATGGCGCCGTGGACCGTTCCGCCGCGCGCCCTGGCGGGACGCCTTGACACGGTCAAGCCATTTGGCGGCACGGCCATCTACGACGCCGTCATCAAGGCGGCGCCGATGTTCGAGAAGCGCCGGCATCAGCGTTGCGGCCTGGTCGTCGTCTCGGACGGCGCCGACACCGCGAGCGACGCAAGACTCCAGGACGCCCTCCGGCGCGTGAATCAGAGCGATGCCTTCGTGTACGCCATCGCCATCGACGCGCCGAGTGGACCGGCGATCAACCACGGCTTCTCACCCGAAGCGCTCAACGAGATTAGCAGCCAGTCCGGAGGCTACACGGAGGTCATCCACGAAAGCTCGGCGCTGGCTGGCGCCACCGAGCGGATCGCTTACGAACTGAATCACCAGTACACCCTCGCCTACGCGCCCTCGCGCCTCGCTGACGGCCAGTATCACAGCATTCGCGTCAGGATGCGCGACCCCCGGTACGTGGCCCGGTCCCGTCACGGCTACACGCACCAGCGCGCCAGAACCGGCAGCCCGTCCCGCTAGGTCAGCAAGGAGACGGCTTCGAGCTGAGGCGCGAAGACCCGGCCCTGCTGCAGCCTCGCAGGACCTTCGAGCTGCGGTACCTGCTCGAACTGGTTGTGCCGCAACAGCCGGCGCACCGACTCGACCAGATTGCGATAGGTCGCGGCGTAATGGAGTTCGCCGAGGGCCTTGCAGAGGTAGTACGTCAGCGCGCCATGGTAGTCACCGTCGATGTAGGCATCGGCCGATACCTGGTTGGCGCGGCACCCGGCGATCAGGAGTGCCCCATGCTCGCTCGCGCGCCTGCCGAAGCGCCTGACCGCTCGATCTGCGCGAGGTCGATGGTCGATGCCCGACGGCGGGCGCACGAATCGCTCGCGAATCGGTCGTGGGCCACATGGGAAGTCCCGCAGGCCGGTTCCGGAATGGCAGCAGTCGAGCACCACCGTCAGGTTTACGCCTTCCGGGAGGTCCTTCACGAGAGCATAGAAGTCGTCGTCCGTGAAGGGGTCGTCCCAGTCGAGGTCGTACGGGCAGATGATCTCGTCGAGTCCGTCATCGAGTTCGTCGCCGTGACGATCGCGCACCTGCGATCCGTGGCCCGAGTAGTGGAACACGAGGACGTCACCCGCCGTGGCGCCTTCCAACAGCCAGTGCAGGCGGTTGACGATCGCCGAGGTCGTGGCCCTGGCGTCAGTGAGGAGCTCGAGCTCGCCATCCGCGGCGAAGCCAAAGTGCATGCACAGCAGGTCACTGACTTGCCGGATGTCGTTGAGACATCCTCGGAGAGTGTTCTCCGGATCCGGGTAGCGATTGAGACCAACGAGGAGCGCTCTCTTCGCCATGCCGCCTCCTATTCAACGGTTCGCTTGGAGCCGATGATGGGGCGTCAGGGCGGATGGCGCAAGCCCCCGGTATGACGTTGCGTGCAAAACGGGAGACCAGTCGATCTTGTGCAACCCCGTTCCCGGCGGTGGCACGAGGGTCGGGGGTCACTGGCATTTCACGGGCTGTCGCTTCGACCATCACGACAGGAGAGTGCCAGTGCTTGCCGGGGCCGTCCGGTTGGGCCGGGGATGGGAAGGCGGGGAAGGGATGTGGAACTGCCGCAGCGCACAACAGGAGTGCACCGTGGTGCACCCCCTGCGGCTGGAGACGTGAGCTGCCGACGACTCTTACTTTGGCGCCTGCAGGAAGGTCTGCGTCATCTCGGCCCACTGCGACTCGGTCAGCAGCAGCGGCCCGGGGGCCACGAGTTCGCCACCATCGGCCGCCGCCATCCCGAGTTGGTGCTCGAAGAACTGGGACAACCGGATGGCGTCGCGCGAAAACCATGTGCGGGAGTCGTTGCCGTACGGCAACCGGGCATAGCTGGAATCCTCGGGCTGGATTGCGTAGAGCCAGCCGCGGGAGTACGGGTCGTTGTGCAGCCGTGCGGGGCTGCTGACGACCCGGCGGTTGATGGCCACGACGCGGCCCGTCACCGGCGCCGGGATCGCCGCGCGCCGCTTGCCGCACCTGATGACCGTCACCGGGTCACCCGCTCGCACCATTTGCCCGGGCTCGGGCAGCATCACTTCGGTGATACGGGCGAGTACGTGCTGGGCGAGGTCATCGAGGCCGACGCGCAGCGTGCCGCCTTCGCGGGCCTGTAGCCAGGAATGCCCTGGGGAGAAGTAGACGCCGGCGCGCCACATCAACCCATCGACACGGGTCAGGCCGAGGGCGTGCCGGCGCGCCCGCTCAGCGAGGCGAACGACCGCGAGGCCGGCAAGGAACACCACGGTCAGGACTGCCAGTACGACCAGCAGCACCGCGAACCGCGCGGCGAGGAACACGATGAAGATGCCGATGTTCTGGAGCGTCTCGAGAACGGCTTGCATGGCTCACTCCCTCTCCTGGAATGACTATGACTTGTGACACGTTGCGCAGTCGTCGAAGTTGTGCGCGTCTTTCCCGTTATGGCATGCGCCGCACGCCAGGTCCTTCAACATCAGAGCGTGCGTCAGCGCGGTGCGCTTGGCGCCCTTGGTTGCCTTCATGATCGGCGCGAGCTTCGGATGGCACACGGTGCAATCAGGCTTTGCCTGGACGCCCAAGTGATTCTGGTGGCTGAAGACCACCTTCCCAGGGCTGTCTCCCGACTGCGGCAGCGCGATGTCTGGCGGCAGCTTGGAGAGGTTTTGGGCCCCCGCGATTCCGGCGACGAGGACCGTGACGACCAGCGCGATCGCGCAAACCCCTGCGGTGCGACTACGCATGGCGGCCTCCGTCCCCGGTCAGGAAGAAGCGGCGCGCTACCTCGTCCCACGCCTCGGGCGACAGGCTTCTCGCCAGGCCGTCCACGATCTGACCGCCGTCGAGGTACACCTTGCCCAGTTCCATCGGTGCCATCTCGGCGCCGAGGCTCTCGCACACGGTGTCCATCCACCGGATGGCCAGCGGCCCCGGGAGGAGGTGTTTCAGGTTGCTGGCGAGCTTCGTGCTCTTCACCTTCAGCATCCAGCCGTCGCCGTAGGGCGCATGCTTCGCCAGGTCCGAGGAGGCGGCGAGACCCTCATTCACCGCGACCACCTTGCCATCCACGGGCGCCAGCATCGGCACCGAAGCGCCATCGGCATCGAGCACCAGCGCCGGCTCGCCCTGCACCAGCGACGTGCCCACCGTCGGCAGTTGCACCCGCCCGAGCGGTCCGACCAGCGTCTGCGCGAAGTCGCTGACGCCGATCGTCACCGTGTCGCCGCCATCGAGTCGCACCCAGGTGTGGCCGCGATGGAAAAAGAGGTTGGCGGGCACCTGGAAGTAGCCGGCGAGTTGATCGGACCAACCGGGCGCTGCGGCATGCACGGCAACGGTCGCTTCGCGCTTCGGGCTGGCGAACTTCCAGAACAGGATGAACAACGGCAGATAGGACAGGGCGAGGATGTACTCGAGCGCCTTCAGCCAGTAAATGGTAATGAGATCGTGACCCATCGAAGTATGCCTCCGCCCCTAGTGAGCCTGCGGGAAATCCGGGTGCTCGTGCAGCACGGGCATCCGGTTGACAATCCAGCGGAACGTGATGATCCCGATCGTGATGATCGTGACCGACACCATGATTTCCATGAAGCCCGGCACATACCGCTCGGCCGCGTTGTAGTTGAACGCAATCACCGAGATGTTCAGCCGGTTGACGACGATCCCGAGCACCGTCCACCCCGCCGCCCAGCGGGCCATCGTCGCGTTCTGGCGGCGAACGGCAATCGCGTAGAGCAGGCACGGCGCGAGGACGAATCCGAGCAGCTCGAACAGGAACCAGAAGCCATACGGCGTCAGCAGCAGGTCGAACCGGTCGCCGTCCACGAGGCCCTGGAGCTTCAGGAAGAAGTACGCGAACAGCACCACCGCCGCTCCCTTGGCGAGGCCCAGCGTCAGTTTGTCGGCCGTGCCGTGGTCATTCGGGTTGAGCTGCGACTTGAACACCCGGTGCGACAGGCCGCTCTCGACGATGACCATGCTCATGCCCGCGATGATGGCAGACACGAAGAAGAAGACCGGCACGTAGCCGGAGTACCAGAGCGGGTGTACCCGGTGCGGCATCATCAGGAACAGCGCGCCGAGCGAGGACTGGTGGAGCGTCGAGAGGCAGAGCCCGAAGATGGTGAGCACGAGCGTCATGCGGACCGCCCACTCGCGCGCCTTCCTGAGGCCCAGCCACTCGAACGCGGCCGGACTGAACTCGAGCCCGAGCACAATCAGGTAGAGGCACACGCACCAGCCGACTTCGAACATCACCGACCCGGTGCCGTACGAGTACACCATCGGGACCGGCAGCTTCCACGGGCGGCCAAGGTCTGCGCACAGGCCGATGACCGCGAACAGGTAGCCGAGGAACCCGGTCAGCAACGCGGGGCGGACGATCGGCTGGTACTCCTTCAACCCCAGGACGTGGACCGCGGTGGCGACGGTGAATCCGCCAGCTGCCAGCGCCACGCCACTCATCACGTCGATGCCGATCCAGATCCCCCACGGGTTGACCTCTGTGAGGTTGGTGACGGCGCCGAGGCCGAACGCAAACCGGTAGATTACGATCGGAACGCCGACGATGAGGATGAGCGCAAAGATAGCGTTCGTGGGGGTGAGCAGCGACTTGAGATAGTCGCCAAACGACATCCCCATGAAGATCTTCTCGGTGATCCAGGACCGCGTGTCGAAGCCGCGATCGAAGGTGGTGGTGTCAGTCATGGTGCGCCTCCTGGTCGGTTCCCTTGGACGCTTCTGCACGCCGCTTGCTGAACGTGTAGAGCCCCATCAGGAGCGGAGGCCACAAGGTCAGGACGAACGGCACCGCGGCCAGGGCAGTCCGGGTGAGTTCCGGCGGCGACGTAGCCCCGAGATCCGTCCGGAACCCGAGCTTCTCGAACGGCACATCGGTGATATAGAGCCAGCTGGTGCCGCCCGCTTCGCTCTCACCGTAGATGTGGTGCACGTACTTGTCTGGATTCTGGTAGATTCGCGTCCGCGCGTCCTCGATCAGTTCTTCGCGGTGGCCGAACTGGAGGGCACCGGTCGGGCAGACCGACACGCAGGCCGGCTGCAGTCCCTGCTCCTGGCGCTCGGCGCAGAACGAGCACTTGTTGATGTAGGGCGAGGGCGAGTCGAACTCGAACTTCGGCACGTCGAACTGGCACGCCACCATGCAGTAGCGGCAGCCGAGGCATCGCTCCGGGTGATAGACCACGGGGCCGGCCGCGGTCTTCTCGAGCGCCTTGGCCAGGCACGCCGACGCGCACGCGGGATCGAGACAGTGCATGCACTGGCTCTTGACGTAGCGCGCCTCACCCTGCTTGGAGTCGGCCTTCGCGCGGTTGACCACCGTGTAGACCTTGACGTCCGTCTTCCGGAACTTGCTGAACACCGCATCCTGCCCCTGGAGGGCCGGACCCGGCAGGTGATTCGACTCACTGCAGGCTGCCTCGCAACCGCGGCAACCCGCGCAACGGGTGGTGTCCACCAGCACCGCCGGCGTATTGACTGGGTGAAGGGCCGAAGCGGCAGCCGGTTTCGGCCTGGCCACCACGCCTGCCGCCCCGGCGGCGCCCGCGAATTTGATGAACGTTCTCCGACTCAACTCCATACGGGTCTCCATGTGTCGACGCCTCAACTAGCGTGCGCCGCCAACGACGAGAGCGAGAGGAAGCCCACGGCGGCCAGTGACAGTGCAAGAGCAAGGATCATCGCCGCACCCCCTTCTGTGGCTCGACCGGTTCGAAGATGGCGTCGTGCTCGGGGCACGCCTTCAGCCGCTCTGAGAGATCGAGAAAGAGCCGGCAGTGTTGAAAATCGCCACCGAGGCACGGATTCGCCGAGGCCAGACGATCAAGAGGAACCATCTTCTTGACCGGGTAGGCGCGGCAGAACAACATCACGACTTCTTTGAGGTGTGGGCAGGACATCAGGTAGTTTCTCTGGTCGATTTGAATGCAAGGGTTCTGCCAGGTCTGAGGCTGACGTGCGTGAGGCTGTAAGTGATTGTTAATACATGCACTTACTCTGATATCGCTGAAGACGACGGACCCATGGTTATTCGAGTGGTATGGAAATTCTCAGCACCTCAATCTTGCCCAAAACGAATCCATATGCGAAACCATATGGAAACACACTAGAAAATGGCTAAACGAGATGAATGTAGAGAAATACAGCGTGGTGTCGAATGATTCAACAATAGGAGGCAGGGGGTAAGGATCAGTGACCGGGGCGCAGAGGCAACGAATCACGGACGAGGGACGAGGGGCCCTACTCCGATTCCGGGTGCTCCGTCTCCGGCTCACCATCCTTGCGGAGCTGATACTTCCGCAGCTTGTTGTACAGTGTGGCGCGGTCGATTCCCAGCGTGCGGGCCGCCTGGCTGATGTTGCCGTCCGACTCCTGCAGGACCCGGCCGATGTGGTGCCGCTCCACGTCGTCGAGCGACCCGAGGACGCCACCGCTTGGGACATCGGCGCAGGGCGGGCGACGCAGGCCAAGGTCGCTCAATTGGATCACCCGGCCGGAGGCGACGACCATCGCGCGCTCGAGCACGTTCCGCAATTCACGCACGTTGCCTGGCCACGTCTGGGCCATCAGCAGCCCCATGGCGTCGGTCGCCACGTCGTCCAGGCGGCGGTTCATCTCGGCGCCGAGCTGTTCGAGGAAGTGCTCGACGAGCAGCGGCAGGTCTTCCAGCCGATCCCGAAGCGGCGGCAGGTGTATCGGGATCACGTTGAGGCGGTAGAAGAGGTCCTCGCGGAACGAGCCGTCCGCCACGGCCTTCGTCAGGTCGCGGTTGGTGGCGGCGATGATGCGCACGTCCACGTGGATCGACTCGGATCCGCCGACGCGGAAGAAGTGCCGGTCCTCCAGGACGCGCAGGAGATCGAGCTGGAGCTTCGCGCTGATATCGCCGATCTCGTCGAGGAACAGCGTGCCGCCATCGGCCATCTCGAACTTGCCCTTGCGGCGCACGGCGGCGCCGGTGAACGCCCCCTTCTCGTGGCCAAAGAGCTCGGACTCGAGCAGCGTTTCGGTGAGCGCGGCGCACGACACGGCGACGAACGGGCCCTGGCTGCGCGGGCTTTCGGCGTGAACGGCGCGGGCCAGCAGCTCCTTTCCGGTGCCGCTCTCACCGAGCACGAGAATCGTCGAGTTGCTCCGCGCGGCCGTCCTCGCCAGGTCGAACACCGCCTGCATGACGGGGCTCTTGCTGATGAGATCGCGGAAGTGATAGTCGCGCTTCAGCACCTTGCGGAGCAGGACGTTCTCGCGGACCAGCGCTTGCTGCGTCACGATCTTCTGGATCATCAAGCTCAGTTCTTCGGGGTCGAACGGCTTGACCAGGTAGTCGTACGCGCCGATCTTCATCGCGGCGACGGCCGTGTCCACCGTGGCGTAGGCCGTCATGATCACGGCAACCGCATCGGGCTGTACCTTGCGTGATTCCTCCAGCACCTGCAGGCCGTCGATGCCTGGCATCTTCAGGTCCACCAGGAGGAGCGACCAGCGCTCCTTCCTGATCCGAGCGAGGGCCGTTTCCCCGTCGGGCGCCGTGGCCAGGGTATACCCGTCCTTCTCCAGCCAGGCGGACAACGACTCGCGGACGATCTCCTCGTCGTCGACGATGAGAATCCGGGTCCGTTCCTTACTCATGGTGTTCGTGTCCTTGCTTTCTGATCTCGGCGTAGCGGCTCTGGCAGTCGTGGCAGAGTGCCGGGTTCTTGGTGTCCACGTGCAACAGGTTGACCGACCGTGCCATGACGCACGTGGGCAACGGGCAGTGCAGAAGGCCGAACGTGTGCCCGAGCTCGTGAACGCATTCCTTCATCAGTCGAGCGGTGAAAAGGTCGAAATCCTGACGAAACCCGCTGTCTGGCAAGAGCCGCGCGGTGGACACGACGGCGGCCGTTCCGCCGAGCTGTGCCTCGCCGTAGACGAACGTGAGAATCGGGATGAACAGGTCGACGTCCGTGATCCCGACCACCTTGGTGGCGTGCTCCGGGCGGCTGTCGATCAGCCACTTCAGGATGCGCGTCGAGGAGTGCTGCTGGCGACGCCCGTCGAACGAGTCGGTGGGGCGGTCGCGCCCGAGCCAGGCGCGGGCCGTGACGTGGAACACCTGCTCGGTCTGCCGACGCAGGGTGCCGAGCAGATCGTGATCTGCCGCCGCGTCGCCGATCCACCACAGGCAAACGTCCACGCCGCGCCATTCTCCTCTGCCGGGCAGGCCGCACCTAAGACAGATTCCAGGGACCCCACAGAAACTTGCTTCAACCGTTCCGATTTCAGCCCTGGAAGATGTCTATACGACCTGCGCCGCGCCGCCGCCTGGCAACGCGGTCGGTGACGGCGATGCCGACGGCGTCGCCACCGGCAGCCGAACGATGACGGTTGTACCCTGTCCGACCTGGCTCTTGATGTCCAGCGTGCCACCGTGCCGGTCGATGAGCCCGTAGACCACCGAGAGCCCGAGCCCCGTGCCCTTTTCCTTCGTGGTGAAGAACGGGTCGAGGATGTGCGACAGGTGCTCGGGCGCGATGCCCGGCCCCGTGTCGGCAATCGCGACCTCTACCATGTTTCCGACCGCCCGCGAGGTGACGGTCAGCGTCCCGCCCTTGTTCAGCGCTTCGCAGGCGTTCAGGGCGATGTTGACGAACGACTGCCGCAACTGCCCGAAGTCCGCCTTGACGAGCGGCATCGGCGGAAGGTCCTTCTGCAGCGTGACATCCTGCATGCGGAGACGATGCGACAGGAGCGAGAGCGCCTCCTCGACGACCGCGCTGACATCGATGTCCTTCAGGCTGGGAGGCCGCTGCCGGGCGAAGTCGAGCAGGTTTCGCACGATCGCGCTGCACCGTTCGGTTTCCCGCTGCACCAGGCGGAGGTTGCGCACGCAGCTCTCGCGCGCCTTCTCCGTGAGTTCGCCTTCCTCGTGCAACCGGACCAGGAGCTTGGCGTAGGTCAGGATGCCGGCGAGCGGGTTGTTGATCTCGTGCGCCACCGAGGCGGCGAGCTTGCCGAGCGACGACATCTTCTCCGACTGGACGAGCTGCGCCTGGGCGCTCTTCAAGGCAGTGGTCCGTTCCTCGACCTGGCGCTCGAGGCTTTCGTTCAGCGCCTGGAGGTCCGAGCGGGCCTGCTGCAGCGAGGTGGTCATGCCGTTGAACGACGCCGCCAGAAGGCCGATCTCGTCGGTGCGGCGCATCTCCACCGCGTGCGAGAGGTCACCCTGTGAAATCCGTTCGGTCGCGGCCACGATCTCGCGGAGCGGCCCGATGACATGGCCGCGCACGAAGAGGCCGACGGTGGTGGCGAGCAAGAGGATGCCGAACGCGGAGACGAGCGTCGTGCGTCGGCCGAGAGCGGCCACTGCACGGTCCTCGTCCTCGAGGGAGATCGCGATGTCCACGACGCCGAGCACCTGCTTCTCGGCCGGGTGTTCGTGGCAGACCGCAGACGAGCAACTCTTTTCGTTGTAGATCGGCGTGATCATCGCGAGCACGCGGTGTCCGTTCCGCGTGAAGATGCGGCTGCGCGACGGCACGTTCAGCCGCACGAGGGGCTGGCCGGCTGCATGACACGCATAGCACGCCTCGGCGCGCTTGTCCACGAGCCGGCCGACCTCGGAGCGGTCCGTGGAGAAGGTCACGCGCCCGTCCTTATTGAGCATCCGGACCTGCTCGATCCCCTCGAGCCGGCCAATCATCTCCATCGTGCGGTAGGCGACCATGCGCTCGTCGCTCAACATGAAGTGATAGGTGCTGGCCTTGATGGTGTCGCTGAACTGCGCCGCCCCGCGGACGACCTCCGCGGTCAGGTAGGCCTGCTGCGTCCGGAGGCTCATGGTCACCAGCGCGGCGCCCGAGACCAGCGCCAGCAGCGTGATGACGGCGGTGGCCTTGACGCCGAGGCGGTTCCACAACTGCACCCGAAGGGGCTGCAGACTCGCCTGCGGTGCTTCAGTTCGAGCGCGGCGAGCCATGGTGGCACTCCAAGCCTGCCCCGGACGCAGGTGTCTGGCCGTGGATCCGACCGGTGTCTATTCTACAGCGAACGGGTCTGTGCTCCAGGGGATGTTGAGAAGACACAGAACTTATGTGTCGCGATCGGGAAAGCACCCCATGAGGGTTAGGGTGGTTTCCCTATACGGCCTCGGGACTAGTTCCCTGCACGATCGGGTGGCTTCCTGATTGTCGGGGCGCCCACGCAGGACTACATTGTAGTCAGACAGCGACGCTCACCCCGGCAATCATACAGAGGTGGATCATGATGAGGAAGCGAATCGGTGGAACGGCGGCGAAGAATGGCTTCTACTGGAACCTCGGCAAGTGGGAAATGACGATGGTCCCCAAGCAGGGCGGCATCCTGCCCGGCGGCGCTGGCGACCGGTATCTCAAGGCCCCGGTCGTCGCGCTCCTCGTGCTCGCTCCGCTGATGGGCGCGGTCTATGCGATGTTCCTGCCCTTCATCGGGTTCGCGATGCTGTTCACGTTCCTCGGCAAGAAGGCCTTGGCCATGGGGCGGTCGGGCGCGGTGGACGTGGCCGCGACGATGACGCCGAGCTGGCGCCCGGGCAAGGCCTACCTGGCCGAGAAGAAGAAGGACGAGACCGACGAGGAGCACGGCCAGAAGCCGTAGCGCCGCCCGGCCTCTCACGGGCCGAGCGTGATGACGCCTTTCTGCAGCGCGAACTTGATCAGGTCAGTCCGGCTGTGAAGGTCGAGCTTCTGCATGATGTGCTCGCGGTGTGACATCGCGGTCTTGACGCTGATGTCCAGCAACTGGGCGACCTCCTTGTTGGAGTGTCCCTCGGCCACGAGCTTCAGGACCTGCTTCTCGCGGTCGGTGAGCGTGTCGTACGGATCGGTGGTCCGACCGGAGGCCGCCGACCCGGCCTGCTCGCGCATGGCCTCCCGGGCGATCTCCGGATCGAGCACGAGCCCGCCGCGGTTGACCGCGCGGATCGCGGAGGTCAGTTCAGACCCGGCCGCCTTCTTCAGCACGTATCCCGACACCCCCGCCTTCAGAAAGCGCCTGATGTACTCGCGGTCTTCGTACTGCGTGAGCACCAGGATCTTCGCGTGCGGGTTGTCCTTCCGGATCTCAATAGTCGCCTCGAGACCGCCGAGCCCGGGCATCGCGATGTCCATCAGGATCACGTCGGGCGACAGGCTCCGCGCCAGTTCAACGGCCTCGTGGCCGTTGGCGGCTTCACCCACCACCGTGATGTCATCCGACAGCGTCAACAACGCGCGAACGCCTTCGCGCACGATGGCGTGATCATCCGCGATCAGGATCCGGATGCTGCTCATGACCTGCCTCCTGGACAACCGGGACCGTCACTGCGATGCGCGTCCCGCTTCCTGGCGCGGAGTCGAGTTCGATCGTGCCGCCGAACAGTTCGACCCGCTCGCGCATCCCGAGGAGACCCAGGCCGCGTTCGCGCGCGGCCGGCGGCGGGAGGCTCTCCGGGGAGAACCCCTTTCCGTCGTCTTCGATCTCGATGGAAATCCGATCATCGCGTTCCAGGTACTGGATGAGGACGGTCTCCGCCTGCGAGTGCTTGGCGATGTTGGTAATCGCCTCCTGGACGACGCGGAACAACGCCGTTTCCAGTTCTGGCATGAGCCGACCTCCGGAGCCGCTGAACTCGCAGCGCACGGCGATGCCGCGCCGTTCGAGCTGGCGCTCGGCGTACCAGCGGATCGCGGAGAGCAGGCCGAGGTCATCGAGCACCGAGGGACGCAGGTCGAAGATCAGCCGGTGCAGTTCCTCGATGGTGCGAACGGTCAGCGCCCTCGCCTCGATCAGGCGGTCGCGGGAGGCCTCGGCGGGCCAGGCGGCCACGGCCGTCTCGATCTTCATCGCGAGTGCGCTCAGCGTCTGGCTGGTTTCGTCGTGCAGTTCGCGGGCGAGCCGCTTGCGTTCGTCCTCCTGCGCCGAGATCACCTTGCGCAGCAGTTCCTCGCGCCACTCCTCGCGCTCCTGCAGTTGCCGATACAGCCCCTTCAACTCGTGCGTCCGCTCGTCGACGTGCTGCTCCAGTTCCTGGTTCGCGCGCTCCACGTTTTCGAGCGACGCCTTGAGCGCCATCCGCATCTGCTCGAATGACCGTCCCAGGCGGCCCAACTCGTCGCGGCCCAATTCGGGGATCGGCTGATTCAGGTTGCCGAGTGCGATGCGCTCGGCCGAGTCGGTCAGGAGGGCAATCGGTCCGCGGACGCTGCGGGCGGCGCCCCAGGCGAAGAGGAGCGCCAGGGCGAGGAGGACGGGCCCCAGCCACAGAATCGTGCGGCGGACGGATCGTGCCTGTGAGAACGCGACCGATTCGTCCTGGCGAATCAACACGCCCCACCGGGCCGAGTTCATCGGCGCGAGGGCGAGCACCATCTGGGCGTCGGGGCCGGTGCCCGATCCCACGAAGCCCTGTCGCGCCTGAATCGCCGAGGCCAGTCGGACGGCGTTGTCGTCCGCGCGCAGGCGTCGGGATCGATCCGTGCTCGCGATGGTGCGGCCCGTGCCGTCGAGCACGTCAATCGAGCCGGTGCGTGTGAACTGGAAGGGGGCCAGCGCCGCCGACAGCCGGCTTCCGGCCGGATCGATCTCACCGGCCGAGATGGCCACCACCTCGCCGCGCCAGTTCCGCATGGGCACGAGCAGGTGGACCCGTCGCGCCGGACCCGCCCCGGTGAGGTTCGAGACCGTTGGACGCCCGCTTCGGAATGCGGACTCCACGTCCCGCCCATCAGGGGCCGGCGCTTCTGTGGACCGGGACTCGGGTTCACAAAGAACAGGGGCGCGGTCCGCGGCGATCAGGAACACCCGTTCGACCAGCCGGCCCCGCAGGTAGGCTTCGCGAAGGGCCGACTGCTCCGGCAGCGGATCGCCGTCGGCGAGGTCCAGCCGCGGGGCCGCAGAGACGTTCTGCAGGGTTTCGAGGTCCGCCTGGACCATGTAATCGAGGTGCTCGGCGATGCTGCGCGCCAGCAGCAGGCGCTCGGCGGACAGCCGTTCCGCCATGCGATCGAGACCCACCCACGCGGTGCCGCCAAGGATCGCAAGCGCGGCGAGGATCCCGGTGCTGACCAGCAGGACGACACGCGCCTGGATGCTGCGACCGCTCCATGCACGGCCCACGGACAGCGGAGTCATCGGTGCATCCGTTCAAGGCTGGTGGCAATCAGGATCAACTCTTCGACCGGGCCGCTGTAGCGCAGCGTCAGGCGGCGCGGTCCTTGATCCCACCAGACATCATGCAGCAATTGGCCGCTCGGGGCCAGCACGCGCGTTAACGTGGCCGGGTGCCGGCCCACGGTGACCGCGTTGGTCGTCAGGACGTGTACGGCCGGCAGCAACTCGTCTGGTGGTGACGCAGGCGCGTGCAGGGACTGGACCAGGACCAGGCGCTCTCGTCCGTCAGCGCGCCCGAGGATCCGTAACGCCACCGACGTCGGGGGACCCGGCCACAGGTCGATGCGGGCGGGCGGCCAGGCCATCGTGTCGGGATAGTACGCGGGAACCCAGATCTTCGCGCCGACGGCGTGCTCCGCCTCCGCGACCGTGGCGTAGATCCGGGCGCCGTGAGGCGTGCCCGCCATGAGGGCAGGCACCCGATCGGCCGCCTTGAGGCCGACGGCAAACGCGCCGACCAGGAGGAGCCACGATCGGACGACTCTCGGGATGCTTCTCATGTGGTCAGACGACGAAGAACACCAGTCCCAGGACCGCGACTGCCGCAAGGGTCATGCGCAGGGCCCCGTGCTCGATCGGGGGCACGACTTCCGCCTGGCGCAGCCGGGCGCAGCGCCGCTCGACCCCTTCCTTGCGCGCGCGCCAAAACACGCGTTCGAACGTGGCGTCTGAGTCCATGGGCGGTGGATGACCCGCGTCGAACAGGACGGCGATCGCCCGTGCCAGCGCCGAGGGATTCCCGGTGATGCGCGCCGCCACCTGATCGGCGCGGCGTTCGATGTCGTCCACCAGGACCCGCGCGGTCCACTGCGCGGCCGGGTTGAAGAAGAGGAGCGCCCGCAGCGCGATCAACAGGTAGCCCAAAGCGGGATCGCGACTTGCGACATGGGCGAGTTCGTGCGCGACCGCCACGTCGAGTTCCTTGCTGTTCAGGCGTTGCAGGGTGGGCAGCGAAACGACGAGCACCGAGTTGCGGGCGCCCTCGCAGAGCAGCACCGGTGTCGATGCCCGGACCATGCGAATCCGGGGCGGATCGATGTTCAGGCCTTTCGCGTGTGTGTGAACAATCGGTGTCAGCACTCCTGCCGCAGGGTGCCACGGACCGGCGTCCGGCAAGCGGGCCGGACGGCGGAGCAGGTCGAACAGCGGCGGGAACGCGTCGCGGAGGAACAACGCAGAGCCGAGGCCCGCAGCCAGCAGCAGGATGAGGTCGCCAAGCCCGAATCCGGCGAGATGCAGGAGATTCCACCGCTCGCCGGCTAGAAGCGTCCAGCCGACCACGAACGTGGGGGCGCTGCGGAAGGGCGCGGCCACGAAGAGGACCGGCAGCCAGACGACAGGAACGGCCAGGGCCAGGAGCCGAAAGCGGAGCCGCCACGCACCATCCTCGATTCGCCAGGCGCGCAGGAGCGCTTGAACGAAGAGCGCCGCGACGAGCGCGTGCAGGATCGACTGGGAGAGGAAGGCGCGCAGCATCACCTCACCGTCGCGGCTATTCCGTTTCCTTCAATCGTTCGTACTCCAACTCGTGCTCGTGGTGCAGCCGGTCGGCGCTGATCGTCCCCGTGAAGATGGTGGCGTCGAAGGGGAATACGTCCGGGTTGAAGTGGGCGTTGAAGATGTGCCAGACGATGACGACCAAAAACGCCATCAGCCCTTCGTTGCCGTGCGCCAGCTTCGCCGCCGGGACCACCTCGCCAGGGAGGAACCTGGTGGCCAGGATCGGGTAGAGCAGGACGAGCCCCGTCGAGATCACGATGACCGCGCCGAGGACGAGGCCCCAGTATTCGAACTTCTGTTTGTAGTCGAACTTGTCGAACTTCGCCGGGACGTCGGTGGTGCCCAGGTAGTAGCGAATCTGCTGCATCGCGTCGAGGAAGTCCTGGCGCGTCGGCACCAGCGACATGGTCGCCCGCCCTGTCACGACGAGCGCCGAGATGATGCCCAGGTGCGCCGCGGTGAAGAGCGTAAACGCGATCCCCGCCGCCCGATGCACCCACCGGACGCGATCGATGCCGCCGAGCAGCGTGATGATGCCCTGCGCCCAGGTCTCCTCGTAGAACTTCTGAGGCAGCCCCGTCAGCGCAAGGAGAAGGAACAGCGTCATCACCGAGGCGTGCTCGATGCGCTGCTTGAGCGTGAAACGGATGACGTAGTTCCTCATCGGTTGACCACCACCCGCCAGAGGTGGAGGAGAATCTGGAGCACCAGCCCACCAATCATGAACGGGATCAGAATCCTGTAGGAGACCTTGACCGCGTACACGAGCGGCGCGTTCTTGAACGTCGGCTCGTAGTGCGACAGCCAGGCGGAGGAGAAATTCGTCGTGGCGCCAGGGTGGCAGCGCTGACAGGTCCTGAGGAGGTTCGCCTGGATCACCCCGGAGTTCGGCGCGTCGGTCTTCGTGATGTCGTGCACGCCGTGGCAGTCGATGCACAGGGCCACCACCTGCCCGCCCTCCGTCCCGTTCTTCTTCTGCAGCGAGGCCGTCATCCCGTGGAAGTCGGACAGGTACGTCTGCATGACGCTGGTGGAGAGGTTGTACTTCTTCATCATCGCCGACTGCGTATGGCAGTTCGCACACAACTCGGGGCTCTTCAGTCGCCAGCCCGGCGCGTGCGGCCCGCCAATGTCATGCGCGCGGTGACAGTCGGTGCAGGTCGGAACGTCCGCGTTCTTCTCCTCTCGCAGGGCGCGCCCGTGCACGCTCTTGGCGTAGGTGGCCGACACGCCCTGGTGGCAGGTCGCGCACGTCTGAGAGATGCGCGATCGGGGCTGGTTCGGCGGCGTCACGTAGTGCGCGCCGTGGCAGTCCACGCAGACCGGCGCCATCCGGTCGCCGCGGGCGATCGCGGGGTAGTGCACGCTGTCCAACGTCTTGCTGTAGTTGGCGAAATGGCAGCGTTTGCACGCCTCGTAGTAGGCGATCGTGAACTCGCGTTTCGTCGAGAACGGCTTGGAGGCGTGCGGTACGCCGGTCATGTCGGTGTGGCAGTCGGTGCACCCGAGCTTGCCGCCGTGGATCGAACGCGTGAACTCGTCGCGATCCACGAAGAGCCCGCGCGTCTCGCCGCTCGGCAGGGTCACCGACATCGACGTGTTGCTGTGACACGCCAGGCACGTTTCGATGTCTTCGTGCTTCGGCTGGGGCGCGACGGGTGCCTGGACGGCCACCGCCACGAGAAGCGAAAGAAGCGTTGAATGAAGCATCTGTCTGATAGCGGACAGCCAAGGCGTCCAGCCTCGCGCAGCCAGGCGGCCAAGCAGGGAGGCCCTGCGCGCTGCAGGTGCCAGGTTCGCGGACGTGAGAACGGGGGCCCCGGACAGTCTCGATTAATCTGACATCTCGAGCAAGGGAATTGCCATCCGCCTCAACCGCCCGATTTGGCTGGATATTCTGGATTCTGGCTAGAGAGTGGGCGTCTCCCCTCCGCTCGTTGACGGAATTCCGGCAGCCCTTGAACGAGATCCCAGCCCGATGAGCGGCAGGCGCAAGAGAGCCCGGCACCCCTGGTGGTCGGGCCTGTTGGCGAGCGACAACAGGCCGTTGTGGCCCTCGGCGATCTGTCGGCTGAGGACGAGGCCGATCCCAGAGCCACCAGGCTTCGTCGTGAAGAAGGGGACGAACAGGTTGGCCGTCTGTGCGAGCCCGGGCCCCTCGTCGTCCACCCGCAGTTCCATGTAGCCGCCGTTGGTCGTCCAGGCCACCTTGACTCCGCCGCCGGTCTCGAGCGCCGCATCGACGGCGTTATGGATCAGGTTGATCAGCAGGTGCTCGAGCTGGTCGCTGTCGCCAGGCAGGCGAATCGCCGGTCCTTGATCGACCTCCACCGCCAGCCGGGTTTCCAAGCCGGCTACGCGCCGCACCAGATCCTCGATATCGAGCGGTGCGAGCTTGGGCTGCGGCAGGCGCGCGAGCCGGGCGTATGACGCCGTGAACCGCGTCAGCGCCTCCGCGCGGGAGGCGATCACCTCGAGGCCGCGGCCCGCATCGTCACGCCAGTCGGCGGGGAGTTCGTCGCGCCGCAGGAGGCGGGCCAGGCTGCCCGCAATCGACTTGATCGGGGCGAGCGAGTTGTTGATCTCGTGGCCGAGGACGCGCATCAGGCGTTGCCACGCCTGGCGCTCTTCTTCGCGGAGGGGGCGGCTCACGTCGGTGAGCACCAGCAATTGGTGGGGGAGTCCGCCCTGCCGGAAACTGGTTCGACGGACTTCCCAGCGGCCGACGCCGCCAGGGAACGACATGTCGGCCACGCGCGGCGACTGGCCTTCGAGGCAGGACGCCAGCCCGAGTTCCTCCGCCGTGCCCGCCAGCAGCCGTTCGGCCGCCCGTCCCAGCAGCCGTTCGCCGGCCCGGTTGGTCAACCGCAACCGGTGTCCGGCATCGAACGTGAACACGGCGACGTCGATCTCCTCCATGACCTTGCGCAGGAGCGAGGAGGCCTCGAGGGCGCCCAGGCGCTGCTCGCGCAGCGTCTCCGCGAGCACGTTCGCCTCGAGCATCACTTCCCCGAGCGCGTCGTTGGGCACCGCGCCCCGCGCACGCATCGAGGCATCGCCCTCCCGGAGCCCGGCAAGCAGGTTGGTCAAGGTCTGAAGCGGGTAGACGACGCGAGCGCGGAGGGCGAAGGTGAATCCCCACCAGCAGACGAGCATCAGCGTGGTCAGCGTCCAGACCACCTTGGGGGTGTAGCCGCCAGTCCAGAGCAGCGACAGGGCCACGGTCACGGCGGGCAGGCCGGCGGCCATCGCCATCAGCAGCACGCGCCGCTCGTGGCTGAGCCAGGCCCGCCGCCGGGTCGTGTTCATAGGCCGTATCGCTGCAACCGGCGATAGAGCGCGCTGCGGCTCAGGCCCAGCGCGCGCGCCGCATGACTGACATTGCCATCGTAACGCGCCATGGCCTTTTTGACGAGAGACGCTTCGACATCCTCGAGGCTCATGTCCTCGAGGCGCGAGTTGGAGTCGCGCGAAGCCTTGAGGCTGAAATCCGAGTAGCGGAGGGTCTGGCCCTGGGCCATCAGTACGCCGCGCTCGACCGCATGGTCGAGCTCACGGACGTTGCCGGGCCAATTGTGTTCGACCAGCAGCTGGAGTGCCGCCGGCTCGTAGCCCGTGAGGCGCTTGCGGTAGTGCTGGCTGTGAACGCGCAGGAAGTGCGCGGCGAGCAGCGGGATGTCCTCGCGGCGCTCGCGCAACGGGGGGAGCCGGATCTCGACGGTGTTGAGGCGGAAGAGCAGGTCCTGCCGGAATCGGCCGGCCGCGACTTCCTCGAACACGTCGGCATTGGTCGCGGAGATGACGCGCACGTTCACCTTGCGGGTGCGCGACGACCCGACGCGCTCGAACTCGCCGGTCTCCAGCACGCGCAGCAGCTTGATCTGCTGGGGGAGCGCTACGTTGGCGATCTCGTCGAGGAACAAGGTGCCGCCGTCGGCCAGTTCGAAGCGGCCGACGCGATCCGTCTTGGCGTCGGTGAACGCGCCCTTGACGTGCCCGAACAGCTCGCTCTCGAACACACCCTCCGACAGGCCGCCCGCGTTCACCGTCACCATCGGACGCGTGGCCCGCATCGAGGCGGCGTGGAGGGCTGCCGCGACCACGCCCTTGCCGGTGCCATTCTCTCCCGTCACGAGCACGTTGGCATCCGACGGGCCGACGCGCGCGATCATCTGCAGCACGGGCTGCATGGCGGGCGCCTGGGCGATGAGGCTCGTGGGGACCTGCTCGCGAAGCGCACGGTTCTCGGCCTCGAGTCGCTGCCCGCGGCGCAATGCCCGTGACAGTTCGGCCTGCGTGCGGACGATCGCCAGGAGGCGCTCGTTGTCCCAGGGCTTCTGGACGAAATCCCGCGCCCCGCGGCGCATCGCCTCGACCGCGATGTCCACGGAACCCCACGCAGTCATCACGACGATGGGCGGCGCGGCGTCAACAGCCTGGAGCTGGGTAACCAGGTCCAGCCCTTCACGACCCGACGTCGTGTCGCGCGCGTAGTTGAGATCCATGAGCACGACGTCGAACTCGCGGTGCTCGATCGCGTCGAGAATTCCGGCGGGAGAGGCGACCGTCTCGAGTTCCCAGCCCTCGCCCTTCAGAAGGAGCCGGAGGGCCTCGAGCACATCGGCCTGGTCATCCGCGATCAGGATGCGGTGTCGGAGAGAGTCGGTGGGTGTCATGGCGCGGATGTGACGATATGCGTTTGGACCCCAGCACACGTCTCGTCAGTCTTCGACCACCCAGCCGTCGCGGAGCTGAATCACGCGGTCGCCGTAGGAGGCGTTGGTCTCGGAGTGGGTGACCTGGATGATGGTTGTGCCCTCGCGGTTGAGTCGCTTGAACAGCTCCATGATCTCCTTGCCCTGCGCGGTGTGCAGGTTGCCGGTCGGCTCGTCGGCGAGGATCACCTTCGGGCTGGCGACGACCGCGCGGGCGACCGCGACCAGTTGCTGCTGTCCGCCGGAGAGCTGACTGGGGTAGAGGTCCTTCTTGCCCACGATCTGGAAGCGGTCCAGGACGTCGCAGACGATCGACTGGCGGTCGTTCTTCTTGACGTCGCGATAGGAGAGCGGGATCTCCAGATTCTCGTAGACCGTCAGGTTGTCCAGCAGGTGATAACTCTGGAAGACGAACCCCATGTACTGCTTGTGCAGCGCGGAGCGCGCCTTCTGGTTCAGCGTGTGGACCGGCTGGCCGACAAAGTCGTATTCGCCGCTCCATGCGCTGTCGAACATGCCTATGATGTGGAGGATCGTGGACTTGCCGGCGCCCGACGGTCCCATGATCGAGACGAACTCCCCGTCGCGGATGTCGGCCGACACGCGGCGGAGGACATACGAGCGGCTCACACCGTGCTCGTAGAACTTCTCGATGTGGCGCAGTGCGATGATCGGGGTCACGCCGTGGTCGACTCCATGCTTTCCTCGACCACCTGGCCGTCGAAGAGGTGGATGTTGCGATCGGCGTGGCGCGTGAACCGCGGGTCGTGCGTGACCATGCAGATGGTCGCACCCTGCCGGTGCAGTTCGCGCAGCAGGTCCATGACCGCTTCGCCGTTTCGCGAATCGAGGTTGCCGGTGGGCTCGTCTGCGAGCATGATCAGCGGGTTCCCGACCAGGGCCCGGGCGACCGCTACGCGCTGCTGCTGACCGCCCGAGAGCTGGCTGGGCAGGTGACGGGCGCGGTGGGCCATGCCCACTTTCTCGAGCGCCTCGTTGGCGCGGGTCTTGCGCTCGGCGGACTTCATGCCCCGGTAGGTGAGGGGAAGTTCCACGTTCTCGAACACGGTGAGATCGCCGATCAGGTTGAAGCTCTGGAAGATGAACCCGATCTCGCGGTTCCGGATCCGCGCGCGTTCCGCCATGTTGAGGTTGACCACCGGCTGTCCGTTCAGCGTGTAGGTGCCACCGGTCGGGGTATCCAGCAGGCCGAGGATTGACAGGAGGGTGGACTTGCCGCAGCCCGACGGTCCGGCAATGGACACGTATTCGCCCTTGCGAATATCCATGTGGATGCCCGACAGGGCGTGCGTCTCAACTTCGTCGGTGTAGAAGATCTTGGTGACGCCTTCGAGTTGAATGAGCGGTTTCTCCGTTCCGTTGCCGTTCATCGTGCCTCCAGAAATTCTGTGCCTGTTCGTTTCAGCGTGCGCGGACAGCATACCGGCGCGCATGCTCACGTGGCCGAAAGATTTCTTTACTTGAGTCGAATCCGGTCGAAGGCGTCGTACTGGGACATGTCGGACAGGATGACCTGGTCCCCCTGCTTCAGCCCCGCCTTCACTTCCACCGTGTTGACCGACGTCTTGCCGATCGAGACTTTCGTGCGCGTGCAGGTGACGCCATCCTCGTCAAGCTTGAAGAGGCTGATGACGCTCTGCTCCTGCCCGTAGGTGGGGCGACCGACGTAGAGGATGTCGTCCAGCCGCTCGAGTTCAATCGTACCGTCCACGCTCAGATCCGGTCGCGCCCCCTTCGGCAGTTCCCCTTCCAGCGCGACGTCCACCGTGACCGTGCCGTTTTGCACCGCGGGGTCGATGCGCGACACGTGGCCGGGGATCATGCCGTTGCGCGTGTCCACCGACGCCGTCTGCCCGATCACGATGTCCTTGGCCTGCGTCTCCGCGATCTTCAGCTGCGCCTTGAGATGGCGCTGGTCGGCGACCCGCGCCAGGTTCGTTCCGGGCCCGACCTGCTGGCCCACGTCCACCGGGACCTGCTGCAGCATCCCGGCGATGCCCGCGCGCACGTGGAGCTGGCTTACCTGGCTGCGCCGCAGCGCGAGCAGCGCCCGCAGCCTGTTCACCTCGGCCTGCTGCACCGCGAGGCGCGACTGCGCCGAATCCCGCATCGACGTGTACCGCTTCTGCTCGATCTGGTCACGGACGCCCAGGTTGTCCGATCGCACCTGAGAGAGTCTGCTGGTCAACGACGAGACGAGGCCTTCCTTCGCCAGTTGCCCATCCGCTTCTGCCTGGAGCTTGGCCTGCCGGTAGTCGGCCGTGACGGCGTTCGCCCCGGCCTCCTGTGCCAGCAGGTCGTTGGCGACCGTCACCTGGAGGTTCTTGTACTGGGCTTCCGCGCCGTTCAACTGCTGCTCGGCCTCGAGCAACGCCTGCGACTGGTTCGGGTTGATGAGTTCGAGGATGACGGTGTCGGGCGTGACCGGCGTGCCGGGATACACGACGATCCGCTCGACGCGGCCGTCGGTCGCCGCAGGGATCCACCGGATCTCCTCGGGCACCAGCGTGCCGAGGCCCCGAACCTGGCGCACCATCGGCCCCCGCTTGACGGTGTCAAGCCAGGCCGTTCCGCGTTCGACGGTGGGAGCAGCCGGCTTGAGTCTGGAGAGCGCGACCGTGATGAGGGCAATCCCGATCAGCGCCCCCACACCGATAATGATGCGGCGGATCTTCTTGTTCCTGGCGACGCTTGACGGACGCTGAATATCCATGCTCGATAGCCTTAGACGTGTATGGGCGCGAAAAAGGTCTTTGCCCCTGCGTGCCGAACCTCGCGAACCAGGGTTGTCACGTCCCACTGAACGGCCAGAAACGTGCCAGAACGACTGGAGCCTGCAAATGATTGATTCCGTGCGAGTTGCTGAATAAGCATTTGCGGCAAATTGCCGGCTGGCTGTACCCCGACGAACTGACCTGTCCCAGAAGCGAACACTTTCGCGGCGTCACGGCGGTCCGACTCCCGACTCCTATTTCTTCAGCTTGAACGTGGCGGGGACGGCCATCTCGTCGGCCGACACGGTTGTTGACACGCTCATGACGCTGTGGCTGGACGTCATGAAGGTCACGCGCGTGTCGGTGTCGGGGGACGCATTGGGTGCCGCCCCCTCGGTCGGCTTCGGCTCTTCCTTCTTCCGGCCGAAACGGCCCAACATCCCGCCGATGGCCCCGGCGGGCGAGTCGCTGCCCTCCTTGTCCTGCTTCTTCGCGGTGGCGGCCTGTTCCTTCGTCTGAACGGTCTGGACGGTCATCACCGTTTCAATCGCGGTTCCGTCCATGTTCACGTTTTCACTCTGGAGCCTGGCCATCCCTGCCTTCAGCCCGGGATACATTGCGAACGCCTGCGCGAGCTGATCGGCGGACGGCATCACGGCGTTCTCCGCCATCTTCTTCGCGTAGCGCACGTCGAAATCGGTGAGTTCCTTCATTGCCGTCACGCGCGGGGCCAGCCAGGAGTCCACGGTCATCAGCATCCCGCCCGCCTCGTCCAGCGTCTTGCCCTTCTCGTGCGTCGAGATCGTCATGATCACCTGGCGGGTGTTGAAGAGGTTGATCGTCCGCTTCTGCCCGGTATCCTTGACGGCGAACTCGATCTCCATCTCCTTCTGGTTCGGGTCCTTCTTCTCCTCGCGCGCGCGCTGCTTGCTGGCGTTCTCTTCGGCCTTCGCGGCCGCTTCCTGCATCCGCTGCTTCATCTCGGCGAACGTGGTCACCCGATAGCTCTTGTCGCGGATGTTCAGTTCGTAGATCTTCTCCTCGGCGAGATCGACGATGGTCGCGCTGTCGTCGGTGGCCGTGAGCTTGCGGTCCCCCTTCACCGACACGGTCCTCACGACCCCTTCCTTGGTCGCCTTCCCACCGAACATCCCCATCATCCGACCGAGCATCCCCTCGAACTTGAGCTGTGACTTCTCGGTCGTCTTCACATCCGCCCCTGCTGCGGCCGCGGTCACCAGCAGTCCCGTCAACGCGAGCGCCACCCCGAATCGTAGGCGAATCATTTCAGTTCCTTTCCCTTCAACGAACGTGCGGCCTCTCCCGCCCGCAGCACCATGCCTCGGCGGCAGAAGGTCGATCGGTATATTACCAAAGAGCCGTGCGCGTCGCCGGCCACAGGCCGTGAGGCGGCGGACGCGGCCCGGTCCACGTCCGCCTCTCTCGTCTCGCCGGCGGCTGCCCGCTGTCAGCGACAGGTGCCGCCCTGGGTTGTGAAGATCGTCTTCAGCGCGGGATCGGCGATCTCGAGGATCTCGAATCTCTCGTAGCCCCACGCGGATCGCTGCACAGCCCAGAATAGTTTGCCGTCGAGCCGGAACGATCCGAGCACCATCGTGTAGACGAGCCCCTCCCGCTTGTTGTCGGACAGCGTGACGGTCGCGAGGACCTTCGGGGGAGCCTGCGGATCGAGTACGACATACCCGACGGAGTAGGTCAGCAGCTCGGAAGGGAAGCGGGCGCGGAAGCGGGGGTAGCGCTTGACCCCTTCGAAATAGAGCTGTGTCGTGCCGGGCCTCGGTCCCGGGGATCGGAACAGGATTTCGAGCGTGAAGGCACTCTTGGCGCGCTGCGGTTCGGTGAACGGGGGATCGAAGCGGGCGCCGGCCATGAGCGTCGTTTCGGCCTCCGTGACTCGCGCGGCGACCGCCCCCGCCACCGTCTTCCAGTCGGCCGACTGTGCCTCGAGGATGTCCACCGGCTCGATGAGCACGTCGCCGGCCGTGGCCAGACCGTCCTTGGGATACGGCTGGATCTCGGGCGGAACGGGAGGTTCGACAGAGGAGTAGTCGGTCTGCAGACCGACATGGGGCTGGCATTCCGCCGTGAAGTTGACGGGGCTCTTGACGTGAATGACCTGGCTCTCGCCGCGCATCGGCCACGCGGTCCACGTGCTCGCCCGGCGTTCCCGCAGCCACCAGTCCCCGGGCGAGTCCTTCAGCGAGATTGGGATGTCCTGGCGACGGCCCGGGGCAGGCCACGGGTTCACCCATCGGGCACCGTCATGGCTGGCAAACGGGATGACGATGCCATCGCGGCGGAGGACCGCGAGGGTGAACGACGCGCCGCTGGTGGCGCGGGGCTGGGCACTCGGGCCCGGGTCGCTCAGCACGAGGACGACCGGCGTGACCACGAGCACGACGAGGCCGATCACAATCGTTCGCACGACGTCCCTCATTTCGATCGGCGTGTTGTCATCATCTTGACGGCGCGGCGGGCCACGTCCCTACCTGTCATCGAATTTCCGGCCGGCGTCGAGGTTGTCGAAGTTCAAGATCGCGTTGAACACCAGCGAATAGCTCCCCTTCGTCTCTCCGCGCCACACCGGGTTCGGCGAGAAGAGAATGACGTGTCCCTTGCTCAGCGGGACGTCGATCACCGCCGGACGCTGCGCGATCTCGCTGCCGCCATCGAGCAGCCCGGACACGAGCAGGTCGCGCGCGTCGCTGTAGCGGAGAATGACGCGGGGCCGCTGCTGCACCGGGATCACGTTGATGCCGTTGCGTAACTGTTCGTCGGTGACCGGAGTGGCCTGCCACGGCTCGACCTTGGGATCGGCGGGCGGTTCCTGGAACACGCGCCCTTGCGGCATGTCCGGGTCGTCCACGGTGCCCCGGCCCGTGGGCCGACCGGTGTCGCCTCCAAATCGGCCGCCGCGGCCGCCGAGTGTGTTGCTCACGGACAGGATCACGCCCTCTGACAAGTAGACGGACAGATTCTCGTCGTAGCCGTAGGCGATCGGGCTGGCCAGATCGACGAATCTGGAGCGGACGACCGCGCCCGGGGCCTTCAGCCGCTGGCTGCGCTGCAGCGCGACGCCCTGCGTCAGGCCATAGGTCACCGCGAGGTCGGTGGTATCGTCCGTGGTGATCAGCAGGCCGCCGTTCCGGACGAATCCCTCGAGATGTGCGACGCCCTCCCAGCCGAGGCCGGGGCGCATGTCGTCGGTCGAGTCCTCATTGCCGATGTTGGGTGTCAGCTCCGTCTTTTTCCAGGGGAGGGGATTGCCCCACATCGGCATGCCGGCGACCACCTGCTGGGCGCTGCGGCCGACAGGCGGGAACAGGATCACGTCGTACTTGGCATTCAGGTTCGGCGTCCTTGCCACCGTCTGGGTGCTGATGTAGTCGTACGGGATCTTCAGGTTGTCGAGCGCCAGCCGCCACCAGCCCTCGTCCTGCGTGCCCAGCCACGTGTGAACGTAGCCGATCCGCGGCACCTTCACCTGATGCGTCTTCACCGTCGGCGCTGATGCCAACGCGTGGACCTGGAGTCCGAGTTCTTCGGCCACCTTCCGGATGTCCGCGGCCTGGCTTCCCTTCAGCAGGAAGCTGCCACGGTTGAACTTGTGCCCTGCCGCTTCGAACGGTTCTTCGGCCGCCTCGAACGCCACGTCCTTCAGCCGATAGCGCAGGGCGATCAGTCTCGGGTCGGTGTCGTGGTTGACCGCGTAGACCGTGCCCAAGCCGTTCACCGTGCCCTGGGCCTTCACCTCGCCCTTGACCGGCTGCATGGCCGCCTCGAGCACCTTCGCGTCGGTCACGCGCACGACCTGCACGTTGAACAGCTCGCCAAACGTCCAGCCGGTGTCGTCGTACGGGTTCTTCTGTGGGTCGCTCGGGCTCCAGTACTGGTAGTCGAGCAGGGCATCCGCGATGCGGCTGTAGGGCTGGTCCATCCGCACGATGAAGGTGCCGGCCGGGAACTGCCGGATCTCGGGCGCCTTCTCGTCCTTCTTCTGGTCGGCCGGTTTCCCCTGGTCGTTCCCGGGGGCATCGTCAGACGGACGGCTGGATTTCTTCTTCGCGGGCAGCGTCACGGTAAACGGCGCGGTGGCGCGAGAGATCTCGCAACGCTGTGTCTGGAGCACGCGGAGCAAGTCGGCCTGGAGCCCCGCATGGGGATCGTCGGCAGGGAACACGTACGCCGCGGGGCCTTCGGTCTTCGCCTTCAGCACGGACCGCTTGGCTTTCAGGTAGAAGTTCTTGAGGAACAGTTTGTTGTTGGCGGCGTAGTAGGACAGCGACGTCAGCAGGCCCGTCTGCGTGTAGTTGTTGTTGTTCCGCTGCGACCACATCGCCTTGGGCAGCGGCGGATTCTGGCGATACCAGGTTCGGGCGTACTCGCCCGGACGCAGGGTCCGCTCCACGGTGTCGGCGCCGCCGTTGCCAAACGTCTCGTACAACCGGCTCGTCCCGTTGTGCATCGCGGCGATGGACATCAGGTACCCGGGCGACCAGGTGTCGAATTGCCCGTGGGCAAAGGCGCCAGGCATGCCGAACTTGGTCATCTCCGATATGTTGTTCCAGCCGAGCAGTTGCCACTCGTCGGCCAGGATCGGGTCCACCCACGCGTTGTAGGGGCCGTCACCGACGGTGTTGTCGTAGAGGTAGGGCACGGACTCGTGCAGGTCGTGCAGCAACTGGACGTTCTGATCCACGAAGAAGTTGATCACGTTCTTCGTGAGGGCCAGTGTTGCGCCCATCGCGTCCCGGTTGTTGTCGTGGACGAGGTACTTGCCCCAGTAGATAAGCGGCGGCCAGTTGTCCTTCGGGTGGGCCAGGTGCCAGTTGTAGATGTCCGCCTGGCGGTCGCGCCCATCCACCTCGACTACTGGCGTCATCATGGTGATGACGTTGCTGCGAATGGCCTTGATGTAGGGCGCCTCGTCCACCGCGAGGCGGTATGCCAGCTCCATCAGGGCGGTCGGTGAGCCGGTTTCCGGCGAGTGCAGCGCCCCGGTGATGTAGTAGATGGGCGTCGAGGCTGCGACCAGGCGGTCCGCTTCCGCATCATCGAGCTTGATGGTTCGCGGGTCCGCGAGTTTGGCCAGGCGCGACGTGTTCTCGCCGAGCCGAGCGATCAGCGCCGCGTCGGCAATCGCGACCGCGATCATCTCGCGGCCTTCCTCCGACTTGCCGACCGATATCACCTTCACCCGAGGGCTGGCCTTCTCCAGCATCCGCATGTATTCGTGGATCTGGGCCGAGTAGGGGAGCTTGCCCGGTGCTCCCGCGATGTCGCCGATGATCGCCCTGGGGGTTGGAACCGTTTTCGACGCCGGGAGATAGTCCACGAGAGGAGACAGGAAGTAGGGCGCGGTGGTGTATTCCTTGATCTTCTTCGTGTAGTCCTCGTCCACCGGCTGCTTGGGATCCGGGGCCCACTTGGACTGCTGAGCATTCAGGAAACCACCGGCCGCCAGCGCCAGCAAGCCGGCAAGCAGGAGTCGGATACTGAAGTTTCGGGTCATCGTGCTCCTCGCGCGGGGGGCGGTTATGGGACGGTACCGTGTCCCAGATTCTACTACAGGGTCGTGGTGCGGAAACGGCTGGAGGCCTGGAGCCCGGCAAGTGAAGGCCCGGCTAGCGCTTCGGCGCGCCAATCAGCGACTGGCGCGCGTGTGCGGGACGGACACTCGTCCGCACACAAGGGTAATCGGCGCCTCTCGCGCCCGGGGACCGCGCCCCGTGAGCCGCGCGCACAACCTACCGTACTGCGCAAGCGCAGGCGAACGGAAGGTTCGATGGCGCCCCCGGGCAGCGCTCAGCGATCAGGCGGCTGAGACCCGCTCGTTGAGATTCAGCCGGTGTAGCTTGTCGATCAGGGTGGTGCGGCTCAACTGGAGCAGCCGCGCAGCCTGGCGCTTGTTGCCGCCCGTCTTCTCGAGGCACCCCAGTCGCTCGGCGCGACGGTTGCCGAGATCAACCGGGGGCTGGTCTCCCTGAACTTCCGCCGCGAGCCAGTCTACCTGGACGACCGCAAGCTGGAATCGGAACGTCGATATCGCCACTACGCGATCGCGCAGCGGAAGGTGCCCGAACTCGGTCGCGTGCGCCGGGCCTTCGTCGGCCGCGCCATTCACACCTCAACGGACTCGTGGACGAAGCAGTTCGACGCGTTGCTGTCGCGATAACGACGCGTACGAGAGCCGAAGGCCGCCCGTCAGGAACGGCCCTCGGTAGAATGCCTGTTCGTCCGTCCGCTGGACCGACCCGCCTACATCAGGATCTCGACCTTGGCTTTTGCCTTCAGCTTCTCGACGTAGGCCGCCGTTTTCTCCTGCGTCTTCTGCTGCTTGATGAACTGCTCGATCTGCGGTTTGACTTCCTGGAGCGGGACGGTGCGGGCGTCGCGGTGCGCGATCATCTTGATGATGTGGAAACCGAACGGTGATTCCACGACCCCGCTGAGCTGGCCGGCCTTCAGCGCGAACGCCGCCTGCTCGAAGACAGGAACCGTCTGGCCCCTGGGGACGAAGCCGAGGTCGCCGCCGTTGACCGCGCTGCCAGAATCCTGCGAATGCTGCTTGGCCAGCGCCGCGAAGTCGCCGCCCTTCTTGAGCTGCGCGAGCACGGTCTGCGCTTCGGCGCGCGCCTTCTTCTTGGCTGCCTCGTCCGCGTTCTCGGGCGTCCGAATCAGGATGTGCGCCGTGTGCGCCGCTTCCGGTTCCTGGAACTTGTCGGGGTTCTTCGTGTAGAAACCCGCGACATCGGCGTCGGTCACGGTCACGGTGGGCCCGATCTCCGAGTCGACGAGCTTCATCGCCTGCATCTGCTGCCTGATTTCGGCTTTCAGCTTGTCGGGCGTCATCTGGCGCTCGGCCAGCGCGGCCGTAAAGGCCTGCTCGTTCGGGAACTGTCCCTTGACCTGCGCCACCCGCCCGTCAATCTCCGCGTCGGGCACGGCCACCTTCTTCGCGACAGATTCCTGCGACAGCAGCCTCAGGGCGACGAGTTGATCGACCAACTGGCGGTAGATGGCGTCGCGACGATCCGGTGGAACCGGGCCGCCGGCTTGGGCTTCGAGGCTCTTCACCGCGCGCTCGAACTCCCCGCGATCGATCGCCTTGCCGTTGACGCGGGCAATGACGTCGGGCAGGATGGCGGGTACGGGCTTCACGGCTGCCGGGGCGTGACCGGCCGCCGTCCCGGCGGGTGTGAGTGTGCCGGCCGGCTTCGGCGCTTCGGCCGGGTTCTTCTTGCAGGCGACCAACAGCGCGACCGCGATCAGGGCAATAGCAATGCGAGTCTTCACAACGATACCTCTGTGTCCATCCGAGATGGGGCGGGCGGGGGAGCCGGGGACGCACGGCGCGCGTCCCCGGACATCTGACACCTCGACGTGTGACGTGCGATGCTGGGGCTACCAGCGGGGTTCGCGCCGGCCGCCGCCACCGCCGAACCCGCCGCCGTCGAACCCGCCGGTGCGCTCAGGCTTCGGCCGGGCCTCGTTGACCGTCAGGGCGCGACCGCCCAGGGAATACTGGTCGAACTGCGTAGCCGCCTTCTGCGCTTCTTCGTCTGTCGCCATCTCGACGAACGCGAAGCCGCGCGCACGGCCGGTTGCCATGTCGCGCATGACACGGACCGATTCAACCGATCCCGCCTGGCTGAACAGTTCCTGCAGCTCCGCCTCAGCAATCTGGTAAGGCAGGTTCCCGACGTACAACTTCCGACCCATGTATCTCGCTCCTTGTCTCGCTGACGGAGTGGCCGGCCGCCGCGATGCGGCGCCGGTCGTACTGTTGAAACGGTCGTTCGTGGTGAGGCTCAACTCTGGCTGCTCAGGTTGTCACGTCTGCGAGAGAGCGAATGAACTGGCGGGTTCGATCGGCTCGTGGCGCTCAGAAATCTGGCAGAGAGGATTGGACACTCCCAGTTAGAATAGCAGACCGCGGCCCGTGCGCAAAGGAAAAACTCCGACCGGGCAGTAGCTTGGGCCGGGGCGCCGTTCCCAGGAACGAGGAAGGAGGCTCGTGCTCGACCGATTCTTCCGCCCGTCCGCGCGCGGGACCGATGTGCGCACCGAAGTGATGGCCGGCCTGACGACGTTCCTGACGATGGCCTCCTCACGCTGCTGCGGGTGCGAGAGACGTTGATCGACGCCGAAGCCGTACCAGTGTTCCTCCCCGTCGTCGGGATCCCGTTGTCGTCATCGATTGCGGACGGGTTGGCGCTGGGCTTCGTCACCTACCCGGTGGTGAAACTCCTGGGTGGCCGGGGGCGCGACGTGCACTGGCTGGCGTACGTGATCCGGTGCTGCTGGTGGCGTACTTCCTGCTGGTGCGAAATCGTCTCGGGTGATTTTCGCGAATCGAGCCCCACGAAGTTTGCTAGGATATGAGGTCGCGTGTCGAGGATTGCAGCTCTATGGAGACGACCGTTTGTCGGATAGCCGGGGAACTTGGCGTTGGGGAAGACCAGATCGAGGCCGTCCTGCGCCTGCTCAGCGAGGGAGCCACCGTGCCGTTCCTGGCGCGGTACCGGAAGGAGGCGACAGGCGGGCTTGATCGCGCGCGTCTCCGCGCCGTGGAGGATCGCCTCCAGCAGGTGAGGGAACTGGACGAACGCCGCTCGTTCATCCTGAAGACCATCGGCGAGCAGGGCCGTCTCACCCCGCAACTGCAGACTGCGGTGGCGACCGCCGAAACGCGGGCACGCCTCGAGGACCTGTATCTCCCCTTCAAGCAGAAGCGGCGCAGCCGCGCCAACCAGGCGCGTGAAGCGGGGCTCGAGCCGCTGGCCGATCTCCTGCTCGGCAATTCGGGTTTGTCGCCGGACGAGGAAGGGGAGCGGTTCGTCAACACCGAGAAGGGCATTGCCGATCGCCTCTCGGCCCTCGACGGCGCGCGCTGGATCCTCCTCGAACGCTTCTCCGACGATCCGCACCTGCTCGAATCGCTGCGCCAGTACGTCCAGGCCCACGCGCTGCTGCAGACGAAGGTTGTCGAAGGGCGACAGGAGAAGGGTGCGAAGTTCGCCGAGTATTTCGCCTTCAGCGAGCCGGCTCGCGCGTTGGGGTCACACCGCGTCCTCGCCCTGTTCCGGGGGCGGAAGGAAGGCGTGCTCCGTCTCGCTCTCGTGCTGCCGGCTCCGCAAGGTGTCGCATCGACCGCGGCGGCAGTGGCACCTCCCGCTCCGGAGTTCGTGGAGGCTCAGGACGTCGAGACGCCGGAACCTGAGGTCGGCGTCAGTCCGACCGATCCGGTGCGGGAATCGCCGAGCGTGCCCGAACAGATGATCGCCGAGCGCTTCGGCATACGGAACGAAGGCCGTCCGGCGGATACCTGGCTGCTTGACGCGGTGCGTCGAGCCTGGAAGATGAAGGTGTTCCCGTACGTGCAGGTGGAGGTCGAGGGACTCCTTCGCGAACAGGCCGAACGAGAGGCGGTTCAGAGCTACACGCGAAGCCTTCGCGACCTGCTGATGGCGGCGCCGGCCGGTCCACGGACGGTCATGGGCGTCGACCCGGGTCTGCGCACCGGGATCAAGGCGACGGTGGTCGATCCTGCCGGCGCCGTGCTGGAGTCGGCGACGCTCTTTCCTCACCAGCCGAAGAACGAATGGGAGCCGTCGGTGGAAGCGCTGGCGGACCTAATCGCCCGCCACAACGTCGAATTGGTGGGTATTGGGAACGGGACGGGTTCGCGCGAGACCGACCGACTCCTGTCGGACGTGGCCAAGCGCCGCCCGGACCTGAAGTTCAGCAAGGTGATCGTGTCGGAGGCTGGCGCATCGGCCTTTGCGTCGTCGCGTCTGGCCGCGCGCGAGTTGTCCACGCTGGACGTGCCGCTGCGCGCCGCGGTCAGCGTGGCGCATCGCCTGCAGGACCCGCTCTCCGAACTGGTCAAGATCGAGCCGAGGACCATCGGCGTCGGGCAGTACCAACACGACGTCAATCAGGCGCACCTGTCGCGCGCGCTCGTTGCCGCCATCGAGGACTGCGTGTGCGAAGTGGGGGCGGATCTGAACACCGCCAGCCCGGCGATGCTCGGCCGCGTGGCAGGGCTGAACCACCGCCTTGCGGACAACATCGTCGCCGTTCGGACCACGATCGGCGCATTCAGGACGCGCGAGGAATTGAAGCGCGTGCCTGGCGTCAGCGACCGCGTGTTCGAGCAGGCTGCAGGATTCCTGCGGGTCCACGGCGGCGACCAGCCGCTCGACACGACGCGGGTCCACCCGGAGTCGTACCCGATCGTCGAACGCATGGCGGAATCGGTTGGACGTTCGGCCGTGGAGTTGATCGGGCATGACGAGGCGCTGCAGGCGATTTCGCCAGACGCGTTCACGGACGAGTACGTCGGGCTCCCGACGATCGCCGACATCCTGTCGGAGTTGCGGGCGCCAGGGCAGGACCCGCGTCCGCCGTTCCGTATCGCGGTGTTCAAGGAGGGCCTCGAGGACCTGGCGGATCTCAAGTCCGGGATGATCCTCGAGGGAGTGGTCACGAACGTGGCGGCGTTCGGCGCCTTCGTGGACATCGGCGTGCACCAGGATGGCCTCGTGCACGTGTCGCGGCTAGCCGACCGGTTCGTCAAGGATCCCCACGAGGTCGTCAAGGCTGGCGATATCGTGCGGGTCAAGGTACTCGAGGTGGACCTCGAGCGAAAGCGGATTGCGCTCACGATGCGGTTCGATAAGAAGCCGGCGGCGGCGGCGGCGGCGGCGGCGGCCCGGACCCAGGCGCCCAGGGCTCCGCGCGAGGCCGCGGGCGGCGGCGGAAAAAAGGCCGGTCGACAAAAGCCGATGGCGCTTCCGGCACCCGCGGCGCGGACGCCGTCGGCGGAGACCGCGATGGGGGCGGCCTTCTCCCGGTTCTTGAAGCGCACGTAATCGGCCGGCCCCCCGGGCCGGCCCGCTGTCATGGTGCGGTTCCTGTGTCTCGGCACGATCGGTCTCGCGCTCGCGGCGGCGTTCGTGCCGACCCCCGCTTCCTGGATCGAGTTCGGGTATTCTCGACGCGCCTACCTGTCGCTCCAGCGGTCTCTCACGACCTGGTCGAACGCTGTTCCCATTGCGGTCACGGACCTGCTCATCGTCGGCGCGGTCGCCGTGGTCGCGATCGGCGCCGTGCGCTGGCTACGCGCCCGCCGGCGGGTGGGGGTGTGGCGGGCGTCGGGACACGCCGTACTCGTGGCAGGGACCGCCGCGGCGGCAATCTACCTGCTCTTTCTCGCCGTGTGGGGGCTGAACTACCGACGGGAGCCGCTCGGGGCGCGCCTGGATTTCGATCGCGCGCGTGTGACGCCGGCGTCGGTCCTCGAACTGACGCAGCGCGTCGTCGAACGCGTGAACACGCTCCATGCGAAGGCGCACGCCGAAGGCTGGCCGGCATGGGAAGACCTGCCGGCCGTCCTCGGCCCGGCGTTCGCCCGCGTGCAGCAGCAACTGGCCGACGTGCGCCCCGTGGTGCCCGGGATTCCCAAGCGTTCGCTGTTGACCTACTACTTCGAGCGCGCCGGCGTCTCCGGGATGACCGACCCGTTCGCGCTCGAGGTGGTGGTCGATCGATCGCAGCTGCCGATCGAACGCCCATTCGTCGTTGCCCATGAGTGGGCACACCTGGCGGGCTACGCCGGCGAGGCCGAGGCGAATTTCATCGGCTGGCTGGTCTGCCTGCAGGGACCGCCGGCCGCCGAGTACAGTGGGAGCCTCGTGCTTCTGATGTACTTGCTCAACGCGCTGCCGTCTGCCGAACGGGCCGGGATGATCCAGGCCCTCGGGGAGGGTCCGCGGCGCGACATCATGGACATCCAGCGCAGGGCCTCGCGCGGCTGGCCCTGGCTGCAGCGGCCGGTGTGGTGGGTGTACGATCGCTACCTGCGTGCGAACCGCGTCGAGCTGGGTGTGCGCAGCTACGGCGCTGCCCTCGAGCTGTTCGTGGGCACCCGGTTCGCGGCTGGCTGGGTGCCGGTGGACAGAAGAGAGAAGCCAGCGAAGGGTCGGGGCATGCCTCGACCGGAGAAGAGAACAGATAGATGACCGAAGCGATCATCTTCGACATGGACGGCGTGCTGATCGATTCCGAACCAATCCATTTCGAGGCGATGCGGGCGCTGCTTGCGAACCACGGCGTCGTGTATGCGCCGGGCCATGACGACAACTTCTACGGCTGTACCGACCGCGAGGTGTTCGGGGCGCTGAGTGCACGCTACGGCCTGCAGGCGGCCGAAGCGGAGATGGCGGCCTCGTGGATCGATCGTGTCGTCGAGTTGCTCGCGGGCCCGCTGGAGCCAATGGCGGGCGTGCCGGATGTCCTGCACGCGTTGCGTGCGAGCGGCGTCCGCGTTGCGCTCGCCTCCTCGTCCGCGCCGGCGATCATCGCAACCACGCTGGCAGGCCTTGGGCTGTCGGACGCGTTCGAGCTGACCGTGTCGGGCCACGAGGTCGCGCACGGAAAGCCGGCCCCGGACATCTTCGTCGAGGCGGCGCGCCGCCTCGACCTGCCGCACGAGGCGTGTCTCGTGGTGGAGGATTCGCACAACGGGCTCCAGGCCGCGATCGCGGCCGGCATCCGGTGTGTCACGGTGCCGTGCCCCTCCACCAGGGGGCAGGATTTCACGGGTGCCGCGGTCCGCCTCGACAGCCTGGCGCAACTGCCCTCGTGGATGGGCCTGCCGCCCGATTCGGCGGTGGCCGAGAGCGCGTTTCTGTATCGCCTGGAGGCCGAGGCTCGCCGCGAGAGAGCCTGAGCGCAGGTGATCATCCCCATCACCCTGGCCCTCATCTTCGTGCTGCTCTACGCCAACACACGGTCGACCTTCAAGGCGCTGCTCGTCATGAGCGCGGTGCCGTTCTCGGCGATCGGCGCCGTCTGGCTGTTCTACCTGTTGGGGTACAACGTCTCGATCGCCGCGTGGGTCGGCATGATCGCGCTGATGGGGCTGGACGCCGAGACCGGCGTGTTCATGCTGCTGTTCCTCGACCTGTCGTACGAGGAGTACCGGAAGAAGGGGCTGCTTGACGCGCCAGGAGGGCTCGATGAGGCGATCCTCCACGGAGCCGTGAAGCGGGCACGACCGAAGATGATGACTGTCGCCGCCGCATTCATGGGGCTGCTGCCGATCATGTGGTCCACGTCCGCCGGCGCCGACGTGATGAAACGGATCGCCGCGCCGATGATCGGCGGCCTGGTGACGTCGTTCGCGCTCGAGTTGCTCGTGTACCCGGCGGTCTTCAAGCTGTGGAAGGCCCGTCACCTGCGGAACGAGGCGAGGAGGCCGGCGGCGGTCGAGACGGCGTGAACCGGGTCGCGCCCAATCGCGGTTTCGTCGGACAACACGATCCCCGCGTATCCGCGGATGATGAGGTCGTGAAGATGGCAGACCTCCGAGCGGGTCGCTTCCTGGTGGCTGGTCAGGTGCTCGAGCACCTGGCCGGCCATCAAGACCGGCACGGGGCACCGGGCTGGGTCGAACGCGCCAACGAAGCGGGCCAGCGCCAGCAGGCCAAGCTGGGCGCCAAGATCGCCGCGGCAGATCCAGATGGCGTCAACCGCTGCCGCGATCTCGTCGAGGCGTGTCGTCGCCTCGCGCCGTTCGATCTTGCCGATCACCGCGCATCCGGGCACGGCCTCGCGCAGCCACGCCGCCTCGCTCCCGTCCGTCATGAACGAAAACGCCAGCGCCGGGACGGCGTGCTGCTTCGCGATCCGGCACGCGGCCCCGTCGCGCCCGGTCGTCCGTTCGAGCACCACCGGGTGCTGTTCGACGTTGACGCCTTTCCGCGGCAGCACGCGGCCGGCGTTCAGCGCTCGTCCCTCGAGGGCCTCGGGCCACACCCTCACCACTTCGAAACGCACGCGCCCATCATCCACGCTCAGCGTCTCGCCGACGGCGGCCTGGCTGAAGAACTCCGGGTGCGGGATCGAGACGTCGCCACCGTGGCCGAGTGAGAAGCGCAGCGCCTGCCCCTCGCTCACCTCGCACGGCTCCCGCAGTTCCAGGCGCATCTTCGCGCCTTGAAGATCGACGACGACCGGGGCGCCGGGACACTCTTCGCGGACGCGAGCCAGCGCGATCTCCAGCGAGGCGGCGTCCAGATGCGACGCGTTGAGCCGAAAGGCGGTCGCCCCGGCTTCGGCCAGGGCCGCGGCCAGGTCTACCGAGGCAGGGCCGATGGTCGCCACCAGCTGGAGCGCGTCTTGCCGGGTCGGCGAGTCGAGTGGGAGGAATGGCATCAACGGATTGCGCTTCGAGAAGGCGCGGACGACCGCGGCTCCAGCCGCTGTTCGTCCACGCCTTCCCGGCCGGGTTGGTTGGGAACTGACGTCCCGGTGGGCGCTACCTGTTGCCGTCCACGGCGATCAGTTCGATGTCGAACACCAGCATGCCCTTGGGGACACCCGCTCGTTCGCTGTCGTCATACGCGAGCTTGCCGGGGATCCAGAAGCGCCGCGACTCGCCGGCGACCATCAGCTGCACGCCTTCGGTCCAGCCCTTGATGACCCCGGTGAGGGGGAAACTGATGGGCGCGCCGCTCGTCACCGAGCTGTCGAACATCTTCCCGTCGGTGGTCCAGCCGGAGTAGTGCACCAGGACGGTGCTGCTGCTCTTCGGGTGCACCGTGCCCGTTCCAGGCTTGAGCACCTTCGACGCCAGGCCCGACTTGGTCTTGAGCGCGTCGGCAGGCGGCGCAGCGACATCGGCCGGTGTGGTGGGCAGCGCGATGATGCTGAGCAGGACGACCTCGACCATCAGGGGCCCCTTGGGCTTGTCCGCCGCGCCGGCGAACGCCAGTTTCTCGGGCAACCAGAGGCGCATCTTCTGGCCAGCCGTCATCATGCCCAGCGCCTCGCGGAGGCCCGGGAGCAGGATCCGGTTCATCTGCAGGGGCTTGGTCGGCACGCCGAAGGAGCCGGGCTTGCCTTCCTGGCTCTCCTTCGTCCAGAAGGATGTGGCCATCTTCACCATGTCGGTGTCGGTCGGGTGTACTGTGCCGCTGCCGGGCGTCTCAATCTTATACGCAAGGCCAGAGGCTGTCTTCTGAGCATCCGCAGGCGGATTCTCAACCTGGGCAGCCATCGACTGCGAGGCAGACTGCGCGAGCGCCGCGTGGGAAATTCCAAGCGCAACCGCAGAGAAGACAAAGAGGACGATGAGCGATATCCGCGACATTGAAAGAGTCATAGCCTTTAATGCTCTCAGGTTTGAGCGAGGTCGCGCAAGCAATTTGTGACGGCTGTCACACCCGGCGAAGTCGTGCCGCCGCCCGCTACAACGTCGCAGGCCGTATTCTACGCGAGCCGGCTGCGGTCGAGTCGAAACCGGCATATAGTATTTGGCAGGAGGGATCATGGGCGAATTGCCACAGACACAGCCATCCGTGAAGCTCGGGCAGAGAGTCCCCGACTTCGAGATGACCTCTTACGACCCCGTTCGGGATGATTTCGGAAAGGTCTCGCTGGTCGAGCAGATCGCCAACAAGCGTTGGACGATCCTCTTCTTCTACCCGGCCGACTTCACCTTCGTCTGAGCGACCGAATTCGCTGCTCTGGCAGAGCAGCAGGACCGGTTCGTCAAGATGGGATGCGACATCGTGACGGTGAGCACGGACACCCAGTTCGTCCACCTCGCTTGGAAGAAGTCCGAAAAAGAGCTGGCCGCCGTGACGTATTCGATGGCGGCCGACCCCACGGGCAAGGTCTCGAAGGCGTTTGGCGTCTACGACGAGGCGACAGGCCTCGCGCTGCGCGGGACGTTCGTCATCAACCCCGAGGGGGTCCTGCTGAATAGCGAGGTCAACTTCTACAACATGGGCCGCAACATCGACGAGCTCATGCGCAAGTTCAAGGCGAACGTGTACATGGGGCGCAAGACGAATGAGGTCTGCCCGTCGAAGTGGAAGGACGAAGGAGACAAGACCCTGGTGAACCCTGGCGCCAAGATGGTGGGCAAGGTCCACGAAGCGTTGGCAGGGTAGGTTCGGAGAGGCGGAAACTTGCTTCAACCGTGACGATCTCAGCTCCGGAAGATGTCGGCCTCACCAGTGCCGACCGCACGCGCGGGTCCTTCTGTTCTCCGGTGTCGGCGCAACTTCCTCTGGTGTGGGGCGGAACGCCAGCGTCAGTCCGTGTCGTGCTTCGGCGTGGCACGGGCATCTGCCCACTTCAGGCCCTTTGGCCCTGCTGCGCTGCGCCCTGTGGCCTGCTGCTGCGGTCCGCCCGGCCGAGCAGCAGGGTTCATGGAGACGCCCCCACCTCTCAAGAGCGCGCAGCGTGGCGGCGCGCGAATGCGACATTCAGATGCCGACGTGGTTACCGCGCCTGATACCCGGATCTCGCTTTAACGGTTGCTTCGCGTCGCCCCCTGATGCTCACCTCCACTTTATGCCATCCGTCTTTGGAGACCTGGCGAGGCACGTAGCTAAGCAGGTACCGGAGTCTAAACTCAGCGAGGGTTCGGGGGATGACACTTCCATCGCTGTGGAGCCTGCGCGTTGGGATGGGTCTCCTCACCGCTATCGACATATTTCCAGTGGATGCCGATGTCCTCCAGCACGAGGTGGCTGGCACATCCCGGTTCCCGGCACAGTCCGTTCGTCTCTCCGAGGGACGCCATGCTGTACTCCTTCCACAGCCGCTACTTCTTCCGTTTCTCAAATGCCAACGTCCACTCTTGCGCCCGCTTCTGTGCCTCTGCGATCTGAGCAGGGGTCATCTTCTTGGCGAGTCTGTCCGCAAAC
>Ga0209638_1000057_pt1 | contig 69931 bp, 55 predicted proteins | sample BarGraNGADG00211_FD_184490 | JGI IMG/M metagenome (GOLD analysis project Ga0209638, IMG submission 184490) | Arctic peat soil microbial communities from Barrow, Alaska - Barrow Graham LP Ref core NGADG0002-211 (SPAdes) (version 2) | ecosystem: Environmental > Terrestrial > Soil > Wetlands > Peat... | reverse complement strand
GCACACTCAGTGGACGATTCGAGGACTTCTGGGAGCGGCGGTCAACCAGGATCAGTGCGGAGGCCGCCTGAGCTCATCTCACAAATCTGACGTGCACCCGATCGGAGAGGGGGCCCCACAGAAACTTGCTCCACCCGTGATGATCTCAGCCCTGGAAGATGTCTAATTCCCCAGCCCCAGCGCTTTCCCGACCCTGACCAGGATGCTGGCCAACGACGTGTCCTTCAGGATGTAGCCCGCCGCGCCGTGGCCGATGCAGTCCCGTCCCTGACCGTCTCGAGGTCGCCGCTCGCTGTCAGCATGATGACGAACGCGGTTGGAAAATCCCGGCGGATCTCGCGCAGAGCCTGCGGACCGTTCATCCCGTCCATGGTGACGTCGAGCAGCAGGAGGTCCAGTGGATGGAGTGTGCAGCACCATTCGGGAGCCTCCGCGTCGCGACCCGAATTGTAGCTGGTTCGGGCCGGTCTTGGCCGAAAAGATTGTGTGCAACGTGACTAAGGTTGCGCTGGTGCCGGTCCGATGAATGACTCATGATGGACCAAACCGGCCGTCAGTGAGCCGCCGAACCGCACACATGACTTCGTCCGACCTGGCCACCGTCGTCCTGCTCGCGACAGAGAACGCGGACGATCGCGTCCTGATTTCGGCACTGCTCTCCCAACTCGGAAACAGCGGCTTCCGTCTCGTCGACGCGCCTCCCGACGGCGAGGCCCTGCCTGGCGGGCTGACAGGACGCGAGGACGACGTGTACCTGATCGACGGTCGCCTGGCCGGCGATGACGGCCCGCTCCGGCAGATCGTCGGCGCGGGCTGCCCGGTCCTCGTGCTGACCGACGTCGAGGACCCCGCCGTCGAGCAGCGGGTGCTTGCGGCCGGGGCGTGGGACTGCCTGGCGCGAAGCACGCTCACGACCTCGCTGCTGGTGAAGTCGATCCGGAGGGCGGTGGATCACCACCGGCAGATGCGGGCCATCATCGGGACGCAGGCCGCGCTTGCCGCGTCCGAACTCCGGTTCCGTTCCCTCGTTCGCAACGCGGCACACGGCATCCTGCGCACCATGCGCGACGGCACGATCGTCGAGGCCAACCCTGCATTCGCCGCGATGCTGGGCTTCGCGTCGGAAACCGAGCTCCTGAATCGAAACGTACTGGAGTTCTACCAGGACCCGTCCGACCGTGAGCAGCTGGGCGCACAGGTGGGCGACGGCAAGCGCATTCCGCCCGTCGAGATCCAGTGGCGCCGCCGCGACGGCACGGTGTTCTGGGTGCGATTGAGCGGGCGAGCCTTCGAGCCTGACGACGGGGCGATCACCGGGTCCGAGATGCTGGCGGAGGACGTGACCGAGCACCGCCTGCTCGAGAGCCAGTTCCGCCAGTCGCAGAAGATGGAAGCGGTTGGCAGGCTGGCTGGAGGGGTGGCGCACGACTTCAACAACCTGCTCACCGCGATGATCGGGTATGCCGAGATTCTACGCGACCAGGTGGAGACCGGCGACCCGCGGCGGAGCCTTGTCGAGGAGATCTGCAAGGCGGCCGAACGCGGCAGCACGCTGACGCGGCAGTTGCTCACGTTCAGCCGGAAGCCGGTTGGCCAACCGCAGACGCTCGACCTCAGCGCCGTCGTCCGCAACTTCGACGGGATGCTCCGCCGACTGATCGGCGAGCATATCGAGCTGCGAACCTGGTCGGGCGTGGACCTGGGCTACGTCCACGCCAACGCCTCCCAGGTCGAGCAGGTGTTGATGAACCTGGCGATCAACGGGCGAGATGCGATGTCGGGCGGCGGACAGTTGACGATCGAAACCGCGAACGTGGACCTGAGCAAGACCTACACGCGCACGCACGCCTCGGTCTCCCCGGGGGCCTACGTGATGCTGGCCGTCAGCGACACCGGCTGCGGCATGGACTCTGAGGTCAAGTCACACCTGTTCGAGCCGTTCTTCACGACGAAGGAGTCCGGAAAGGGGACCGGGCTCGGGCTCGCCACGGTCTACGGCATCGTGCAGCAGTGCCGCGGGCACATCTTCGTCTACAGCGAACCCGGGCAGGGCAGCACCTTCAAGATCTACCTGCCGCGGGTGGGCGCAGAAGACGGGATGGACGGCGTCCAGCCCGCGCGCGCCGCGACAGCCGGCGGGAGCGAGACCCTTCTCCTGGTCGAAGACGATCCGGCCGTGCGAGCGCTTGCCCAGGACCTGCTCGAGCAGTGGGGATACCATGTGCTGGTCGCCAACCATGGACGGGAAGGACTCGCGGTGTCGCACGCCTACGACGGTGTCATCGACCTCGTCGTGAGCGACGTCGTCATGCCGGAAATGAGTGGCCCTGACATGGTCCGGCACCTGTGGTGGACCAGGCCAAAGGCCCGGGTGCTCTACATGTCTGGTTACACCGACCAGACGGCCTTCCGGATGGGGCTCCAGGAGCCTTGGACGTCGTTCCTGCAGAAACCATTCACGCCAGACGCCCTCGCCACCGCCGTCCGGCGAGCCCTCGACGGCCCCGACGCCAGCGCGTGACGCTGGCCAAGCCGGAGGCCGGCACCCGCAAGCCGCGGCGGGATGCATCGCCGGCCTCATGCAGCCGCATGTGTGAGATGGGCCACTCGGCCCCTCTTCAAGATCAGGCAGGACAGCGGCGGCAGCACCAGCTCGACGCGGTGCGGGTGCCCGTGTGCGGGGATCGGCTGAGAGTGCACGGCGCCGCCATTCCCCTGGTTCGATCCCCCGTAGCACTCGCTGTCGGTGTTGATCGCTTCCAAGTAGAGCCCCGGCTCCGGAACCCCGACGACATAGCTGTGGCGGACGACAGGAGTGAAGTTGAGGACGATCACGAGGACGTCGCGCGGGTCGCGTGCGCGGCGCATGAACGAGATCACGCTGTTCTCGTTGTCGTTGCAGTCGATCCACTGGAACCCGGCCGGATCGAAATCGAGCTCGTAGAGCGCGGGCTCGTGTCGATACAGGCGGTTCAGGTCCGTGACGAGCTGCCGAATCCCGCGGTGAGGCGCATCGTCGATGAACGCCCACTCGAGGCCCCGGTCGTGGTTCCACTCCGGCCACTGGCCGAACTCGCAGCCCATGAAGAGCAGCTTCTTGCCGGGATGGCCGTAGAGGAAGCCGTAGAGGGCGCGGAGGTTGGCCGCCTTCTGCCAGCTGTCGCCCGCCATCTTCCCGATCATCGAGCCCTTCCCGTGCACGACCTCGTCGTGTGAGAACGGCAGGATGAAGTTCTCGTGGTAGGCATAGAGCATCGAGAACGTCAGCTGATTGTGCGCCCAGCGGCGATAGATCGCGTTCTGGCGCATGTACGACAGGATGTCGTGCATCCAGCCCATGTTCCACTTGAACGTGAAGCCGAGGCCGCCAAGGTGCACCGGGCGGCTGACTCCCGGCCAGGACGTTGATTCCTCCGCCGCGGTGATCGACCCGGGCTGCTCGCTGTGCGTCAGCGTGTTGAGCGTGCGGAGGAAGTCGACCGCCTCGAGGTTCTCGCGGCCGCCGTGCTTGTTCGGCACCCACTGGCCGGGGCCGCGCGAGTAGTCGAGGTACAGCATCGAGGCGACCGCGTCGACTCTCAGGCCATCCACGTGGTACTGCTCGAGCCAGAACAGGGCGCTGCTCAGCAGGAAGCTCCGGACCTCATTTCGCCCGTAGTTGAAGATCAGCGTGCCCCACTCCTGGTGCTCGCCCTTGCGTGGGTCCTCGTGCTCGTAGAGCGCGGTGCCGTCGAACCTTGCCAGGCCGTGCGCGTCCTTGGGAAAGTGCCCCGGCACCCAGTCGAGCAGCACGCCGATCCCCGCGCGGTGGCACGCGTCCACGAACGCCTTGAACTCGTCGGGCTCACCCATCCGGCTGGTGGGCGCAAAGAATCCGACAACCTGGTAGCCCCAGGAGCCGGCAAACGGATGCTCCATCACCGGCAGCAGCTCGATATGGGTGAACCCCAGGTCCCGCACGTAAGGGACGAGCCGGTCTGCCAGCTCACGGAATGACAGGAACCGCTCGCCGTCGGCGCCGCGCGCCCAGGATCCGAGGTGGACTTCGTAGATCGACATCGGCCGATCCAGCCAGCCGTTCTCTTGGACGCGCGCCGCCATCCAGGCCTGGTCGTCCCACGCGTACTGGCCGACGCCCCAGACCACCGAGGCGGACCGCGGCGGCAGCTCGAAGTACATCGCGTACGGGTCGGCCTTCGTGAACGCCTCGCCGGATCTCGACCGCAGCTCGAACTTGTATTTCTCTCCGCGCCCGATGCCGGGGATGAAGATCTCCCACACGCCGTGCGGCGACAGCAGGCGCATCGGGTGCGCCCGGCCGTCCCATCGGTTGAAGTCGCCCACAACGCTGACGCGCCTGGCGTTGGGTGCCCAGACCGCGAAGTGCACGCCGGCAATCGGGCCGAACTGCATCTGGTGCGCGCCCAGCTTCTCGTACGCGCGCAGTTGCGTCCCCTCGCCGAGCAGGTACAGGTCGAAATCGCTGAGGATGCGGCCGAATCGATACGCATCATCGACGTCCCCGACGCGGCCGTCCTTCCAGGTCACCCGGAGCCGGTAGTCGAACGTAAGCGGATCGCCGAGCCACCCGTGCACGACCGCTTCGAACAGGTCGGTCCCGGATCGCCGCGTCATCGGCACGGGCGCGCCAGCCTCGGCCGCCTGCAGGTCGACGGCCTCGGCGTCCGGGTGAAAGAACCGGACGACCAGCGCCGGCTCGCCGTTCACCGTTGTCTGGTGAGGCCCGAGGACGGCGAACGGATCGGCGTTGGTGCCGCGTTCCAGGGCGACGATCGGGTCGATGGGGCGCATGGAGTAGTATTCTATGCCCGTTCTACCTGTTGAGGCGGGCCGGAGCGGCAGCCAGGCGCCCCCGGCCGGCCGCACACCGCCTTCTCACGAGAACTCGGCCGCCAGAAAGATGGCAGGCCGCACAATCGGCCGGAGGGTCATCGATGAACGAACGCCAGTCTTCCCCACGCGGCAGGCGCATCGGGCGCAGAACGTTCCTCGGCACGGTTCCCGCCGCAGTGGCCGCGGGTATCGCGGCGCCGGCGCTGGCGGGCCAGGTCTCCACCCCGCCGGCCGCTCCTGCCCCCGCCGCCGCCCAGCAGGCTGACACGCCTCTTCACTTCGGCGTCGAGACGCTGAAGAGCGCCGAGAATGTGATCGGCGTCCGCTTCAAGGAGTCGGAAGAGGAGATGCTGCTGCGGGGCGCCAACCGTAACCTCGAGAGTTACCAGGCGCTTCGCACGCTCGAGATCCCGCTCGACACCGAGCCGGCGATCACATTCCGGCCGTATCTCCCCGGGAAGCGCCCGCCGGCCGCCGGGCCGCGCATGAAGACGCTCCGCGTGTCCGCCCCGGTCGTGCGCGTCACGTCCAGCCTCGAGGATCTCGCGTTCCAGCCGGTGACGGCGCTAGCGCCGCTCGTGCGCGATCGCAAGGTATCGTCCACCAACCTCACGAAGATGTATCTCGCCCGACTGAAGAAACACGGCGAGACGCTGAAGTGCGTGGTCACGCTGACCGAGGAACTCGCCCTCGCGCAGGCGGCCCAGGCCGACAAGGACATTGCCGCGGGGAAGTACCGCGGACAACTGCACGGCATCCCGTGGGGCGCCAAGGACCTCCTGGCGACCAAGGGAATCCGCACGACGTGGGGCGCGAAGCCTTATGAGACCCAGGTGATCGACCTCGACGCGACCGTCGTCGAACGGCTCCGCGACGCGGGAGCGGTGCTGGTCGCCAAGCTGTCGATGGGCTCGCTGGCGCAGGGCGGCGTGTGGTTCGGCGGCAGCACGCACAACCCGTGGAACATCGAACGCAGCTCCAGTGGATCGTCTGCCGGCCCGGCGGCTGCCACCGCGGCCGGCCTCGTCGGCTTCTCGATCGGCACCGAGACGCTCGGCTCGATCATCTCCCCCTGCAGTGCGTGCGGCGTCATTGGCCTGCGCCCGACGTACGGCCGCGTGAGCCGCTACGGCGCCATGGCGCTCAGCTGGACCATGGACAAGATTGGCACGATTTGCCGCTCGGTCGAAGACTGTGCGCTGGCGTTCAATGCGATCTACGGCACGGACGGACACGACGAGACGGTGGTGGACGCGCCGTTCGCGTGGAACCCTGACGTGCCGCTCGGGAAGCTGAAGATCGGATACGTGAAAGCCGACTTCGAGAACCAGACGCCGCCGGCCAACATGAACGAGGAGGCGAAGAAGCGGTTCGAGGCGCGGATGGCGATCATGAAGGACGCGCTGGACGTGTTCCGCAAGGCCGGCGCATCGCTCGTCCCGATTGAACTGCCGGACTTCCCCGCCCAGGCCATCCGCTTCATCCTGAGCACGGAAGCGGCCGCGGCCTTCGACGATCTCACCCGGTCGCGCGGCATCGATCAGCTGACGGCCCAGGCGCCGGGCGACTGGCCCAACCAGTTCCGAATGCACCGCTTCGTGCCGGCGGTGGAGTTCATCCGCGCCCAGCGAGCCCGCACGCTGCTAATGCGGAAGTACGACGAGCTGATGTCGACCGTCGACGTGTTCCTGTCCGCCACCGGCGGCGCCAGCCTGGTCGCCACGAACCTGACCGGCCACCCGGCGCTGTGCATGAAGGCAGGGTTCGTGGACAAGATGCCGACCGCGCTGATGATCACGGGGCGCCTCTACGACGAGGCCACGCTGCTGCGTGTCGCCCTGGCGTACGAGAAGGGCACGAAGTGGGTGTCGATGAACCCGACGATCTAGTCGGGAACTGACGCAGACGAGTCGGAACTGACGCAGAAGGGTCGGCGCGGACGATGTCAGTCGGGGACTGACGCCCATCAGTCGGGGCTGGTGCTCGCCAGTCGGAGTCGGTACTCGTCAGTCGGAGCGTCATCGACTGACGGGTATCTCCGACTGACAAGCATCATCGACTGACAGAAGTCACGGACTGACAGAACCCATCGACTGCCTACTGTTCGATCGTCGCCTTCTTCACGAAGTCCAGCTTTGGGAAGTCCTTCTCGAGGTACGCGTTCCCCTGCGACTGGATCAGGTTCTGCGCCGGACCCTTGCCGCTCGGCGCGCCTTCACCGTACCCGGCGTAGAGCTTCTCCACCACGTTCATCCCTGTGATCACCTTGCCGAACGGCGTGAACCCCTGCGAGTCGAGGCTGGCGTTGTCCCCGTAGTTGATGAACACCTGTGTCGTGCGGGTGTTCGGGCCGCCCGTGGCGAAGGTGATGTAGCCCTTCTTGTTGCCCTCCTTCACCGGGTCGTCGGTGATGCGGGCGTCGCGCCACGCGGCCTGGACGGCCGGGTCGCCGTTGATCCCGAACTGCGCCATGAAGCCAGACAGCACGCGGAAGAAACGGACGTTGTCGAAGAAGCCGTTCTTCACCAGGTTGTAGAACCGGTCGGCCCCCTTCGGCGCCCAGTCGCGATGGACTTCGATCACGAACGCGCCCGCGCTCGTCTCGAAACTCGCCTTGAACACGGCAGGCGCCTGTTCCTTCAGGCTGGCAGGACTCTTCAGGCTCGGCTTGGCGGCCGGCTGCGCGCTGGCCACCGACACCGCCAGCGCCGCGACGACGCTGAACAGGAACACGCTACGGAACATCTTCATGATCATGACCTCCACAACCCGGCAAACTGTTCGGAAAACAACTCCCTATTTTACCCGAAATGCCGGACGCGCGACCGATGGGCGCTCCCGCCCGGCCCTGGCAATCGCGCCCCCGGCGCGAGATTCCCACATTCCCACAAGCCCATCATCATCAACCTGAGGAAAGGGACATCTTTATCGATGGCGCGTCTTGACGGCTGGGCCGTCAAGACGAGATACTCGCGAGTCGCGGCACGTCCGCCGCGCGGCGGGGAATCCTATAGCATGCGCCAATCGTTCATCCACCTTGCATTGACCGCGGTCCTGTGCACGGGACTCCTGTCCGGGTTCGCCGCCGCCCGGGTGCACGCGCTCGGTCAACCGCGGGGCGACACCCGCGCAACCGGGCCGCCGCAGGCCTTGCCGCGCGGCGTTGCCCGAGAGCCGAACCCTGCAACCCCGAAGGAACAGACATTGACACCTGGAACCTACGCGCGTTTTGTGACCAGCGAAGGCAATTTCACCGTGCGGTTGTTCGAGGACAGGGCGCCGAAGACCGCCGCCAACTTCATGGACCTTGCCGAGGGCACGAAGGACCCGTCCACCGGCAAGCCCCGCCAGGGGAAGCCGTTCTACGATGGGCTGATCTTCCACCGGATCATCGGCGGCTTCATGATCCAGGGCGGCGACCCGCAGGGCACGGGCCGGGGCGGGCCGAATTACACGTTTGCCGACGAGTTCGACCCGAAGCTGACATTCGACCGGCCTGGCCTGCTGGCAATGGCGAACAGGGGTCCCAACACGAACGGCAGCCAGTTCTTCATCACCCTCGCGCCGACCGAGTGGCTGAACGGCAAGCACACGATCTTCGGCGAGGTCGTCGAGGGCATGGAGATCATCGGCAAGATCGGCAGTGTGAGGACCGGCCCGGGCGACAAGCCGCTGACGGCGGTCGTGGTGAAGAACGTCGCGATCCAGCGGATCCACGAGTAGGCCAACCGGATCGGAACCGTCCGGATTTCCAGTGGCGGAAACGGCCCGGCAGGCTACAATGCTCTCCTGCTGTCTTCGGGGTTTGTGGAGGTCAGCGACTGATGGCACCTGTCGATCCTGCTCTGTCCAGGCTGACCTACCTGATGGTCGTCCAGCGCGGCGATCAAGACCGTTTCCGCTTCCTCTCCTCGACATTCCGCGACCGGCCGGTCGAGATCGTGTGGGACCGGCGCGACGGAGAACGGCGGAAGGCCGGCGACGGGACGCCGTCGGACCGGCGGGCAGGCGATCGCCGCAACGCCCCCCCATCTAGTTGGGTGAACCTCGGGTTCCTGGTCGCCAAGCGCGCCCCGCCCCAGGACGAACGCTAGCAGCCCGCGAGCCCCGTGGCCCACCGGAGCAACACGTGGTGTTGTCGTCAGGTCCTTTGATCACGCGTGGTTTCTGAGCATCAGTTCCTTCGGGTGCGGGTCCAGGTACGTCTGGCCGGCCAGGCACGGCACGCCGCACCGGCGCACGTGGTGGCGAAACAGCGTCACCGGCACGACCAGCGGCACCAGCCCCTGCTGATAGTCGGCCACAGCGCCCGCCAGCTCCGCCCGCGACTCATCATCCAGCACCTTCCGGAAATACCCCAGCATGTGCTGCAGGACGTTCACGTGCTTGCGAGGCGTGGCCAGCGTCGCCAGGCCGCGCATGAAGCCTTCTTCGTACTGTGCCTTCACCTCGGCCCGCGACAGCCCAGCCGCGCGCGCAACCAGCCGCCCGAGCGACTGAAAGGTGTCGGGTGAATGCGCCAGCAGCGTGAGCTTGTGCGCCGTGTGAAACGCCACCAGGGCGCCAACGGTCCACCGGCCCGAATACAGATCGCGGACTCGTCGATAGGCGAACACGCGCTCCACGAAGTTGTCGCGCAGCCGAGGGTCCGACAACCGGCCCTCTTCCTCGACGGGCAACAGCGGCAGGCGCGCGATCAGGGCGTGGGCAAACACGCCACGTCCGGTGCGCGCCGGCGCGAGGTTCGCGTCGTACACCTTGACCCGCTCCATGCCGCAGCTGGGTGAATCCTTCTTGAGAATGTAGCCGTCCAGATCTTCGCGGGCGAGCGCCTCCACGCGACGTGCCGACCAGCGCGCCATCGTCTCCGTGTGATCCGTCGCGCTCTTGACGCCGACGAGGCGTATGTCGGAGCCCACCCGCAGCAGGCGGATGGCCTCCCTCGGAAGGCCCATCCCGGTTTCGACCTCGGGACACACCGGCACCCAGTCCACGAACTTGCCGAACGTGTCCACGAGGAACGCGTCGCGCTTGTGCCCGCCGTCGAAGCGCACTTTCTGACCGAGCAGGCACGACGAGATGCCGATGCGAACGGTGAGGAATGGGGCCATCAGCACGGCCCGCCCGTCCGGGTCGGGATCCCCGGGCGTGCGCGGGGTCACCCGGGGGGCGTCGAGGAGCGAGGTCGCCGACCTCATCCAGCGACTATACCACTCGCGATGAAGGCCGCCTTTGCCTCGGTGCTCCTTGCGTCCGAGGCCAGCTATTGCCTGAACCGCTCCGACAGGTGGACGACGGAGACTTCCCACTTGCTGCCGTCTCCCTTGCGCTCGGCGAAGGCCAGCACGCGGCCGTCGTCCGACCACGCGGGGAGCGTGAAGTGTCCCTTCAGCAGGCGTTCGGGATTGCGGCCATCGGCGTTCGCGATCCACAGGTCGCCCTTCTCATCCGTATAGGCGACCCGGTTGACCTCGGCGGGCGACCAGGACCAGACCTCGCCGTCGTACGGCGCCGTATCGCGGCGACGATGGATCACCAGGTCGCCGATCCGAAACTCATGAGAGATCTGTGATCCGCCCATGTCCATCGCGTCCGCAAATCGCTTTTCCTGCGACGCGATGCCGTACATCGGCAGCTTCGACCCGCTGACCAGGGCGATCGTGCCGAGCCCGGTCGGGCTCTTGCGACTCGCCTTCTTCTTCCAGTAGCTCTCGACGGCGGAAGGCAGTCCATCAAGGGCGCGCAACTCCATGCCGCGGCCGGGCACCGCAAAATAGTGCGCCTTTGGCTCGCCCTTCTGCATGGCCGCCGTCTGGATAATCAACGTGCCGCCGTCCCACCCGAGGCCCGTCACGAGGCCGCCTGCCAGGACCTTTCCGGAGATCGTCGCAACCAGTTCCCTTTCTGGCGCCTGCGCCGATGCCACTCTGGGCATCGACGCCGCAAGGACGACCACTACCGCCATCACCCACGGCAAGCGACGCATGACACGCCTCCTCGTGACCATGAAGGGCGAGCCTGAAGGCCCGCTCGTCATTGGCACGCTGCAATCGGCGGGAAGGATTAGTGTGAGGACCGCGTTCGCCATCGTGCGCATCTGGAACGCCCCCGGCGTGTCTGGCACCCGCGCGCGCCGGCAGGGACACGACCCGAATGCCTACTATATCCCCACACGCGGGACCAATGACGCGGCCCCGCGCGGCGGCCGCGCTATACTCCTTCCATGCGGCCAGAAGATCTGCGGAGATGGGTCGCCGGGCGACAGGCGGCCGAGGACCGGCAACGTGACGAGCCGGGCGGGACCGCGCCGGCTCCCGCCGTCGCCTGGAGCCAGGCCCTTTCTCTCATCGACCTCGTAGGACGCCTGGTCGGCTGGCCTCCGCCGGAGGACGACATCAGGCAGCGCGAAACCCGGCACGCGTCCGAGCAATGGGCCCGGGTGCGAGCGTCTCTCGGGTGGCGCCGATGACCGCGGACACGGCCGTCACCTCCGCCCTGCGGGCGCTGTCCGCCGCGCTCACGGAACTTGGCCGGCCTTCAATGGTGATTGGCGGGATCGCGGTGATTGCGCGGGGCGTCCCCAGGACCACGCTCGACATCGATGCGACCATCTGGGCCGAGGGGCTGGACCTCGATCGCGCGCTCGCCGTCTTCGCCGCTCACGGGATCGCGCCGCGCATCGACGACGCACGCGCCTTCGCGATCGAACGCCAGGTGCTCCTTCTCCGTCACGAGGCCTCGAAGATGCCGCTCGACGTGGCGCTCGCGTGGTTGCCGTTCGAGCACGAAGCCCTGGCCCGCGCCACGCTCGTCGATTTCGGCGGGTTCCACGCGACCGTCGCGCGCGCCGAGGACCTGATCGTCTACAAGTCGATTGCGTGGCGGGAGCGCGACCGGACCGACATCGAGCGTCTCCTGGCGCTGCATCGCGACGAGATCGACCTGTCGCGTGTGCGCAACCTGCTGGCGCAGTTTGCCGCCGCCCTGGACGCCCCGGAGCGGGTTGCCGAATTCGAGACCCTCGTCGATCGGGTGTCTCACACCCGCCTGCGCTAGTTTCCAGACAGGGCACGCAAGCCATGGCGTGCATCCCAATAGCACGCTGGATCGACATGACGAAGCGAAACACGGGGCCGTGATCAGCCTGCCGTGCGGGTCGCGGGTGCTTTCCTGCGCGCCGTCCGGCCTGGCTTGATCCCGCACGCGGGAATGGTGGCTGGCGCGGTGGCCGTCGCGCGCCGATCGGGGAACAGCGCCGACGGCACGCGTATGTCGAAGTGAGTGAAGAGCGCCGTCACGAAGCTCGCGGACGGGCCGTCGAGCGACCCGCCGCGGTTCAACACCAGCGCGCGTTGGCGACCGTGCCTGAACCCGGGAACGTAGTGCGCCGTCAGCCGGCCGGCTGCAAGATGATCGCCGAGCACGTCCCGGGAGAGAAACGCGATCCCCTCCCCCTCGACCACGGCCTGCACGACGAGATGCAGGTCGTCGAGCACGATGACCTTCTGGAAGTCGCGCAACTCGTGCCCGACGGCCTTCAGATTGTCTTCCAGGAGTACGCGCGAGCAGCACCCCTCATGACGAGCAAAGAGCGGCGTGTCGAGGAGAGCCTCGACGGTCGTGTCCGGAGACGCAATACCCAACCTGGGGCTGCTCACGAACACCATCTCGTCCCCGGGCAGGGGAAACGTGTCAACGGCCGACAAGTCGAAACACTCGCAGAGTTCCATCACCGCCAGATCGAATTGGCCCTTCGCCAGCCCCTGCAGGATGAGGTCTGGCGCATTGAACATGAACTTCAGGTCCGCGGTGTCAGCGCACGCCAGCATAAAATCCTTGAGGATGGCGGGCAGGTGGGCAATCCCAAATGACGGCGTGCAACTGAAGGCGATTCGGGTCTTCCCACTGAGCAGATGGAGACCGGAGACGAGCTCAGCCTCGATCTTCAGCACCGTCGTCGCCTTCTCGTAGACCAGCCTCCCCGCCGCTGTCGGTCGCAACCTCTGGCCGGAGCGGTCGAGCAGGTCGCAGCCGTACTGCTCTTCCATGAACTTGATGCGCTTGGAAACGGCTGGCTGCGTCACGTGCAGGGATTCCGCCGCTCGCGACAGGCTCCCCGTCTTGACCACCTCGACGAGCGTCTTCAAGTATATGGATTCCAAGGACTTCGCCCTTCCATCAGCCTCATAACCACTGGTTATGAGCAGCATGAAACAGTCTCAGTTTACTTCAGACTGACGGCAGCGGACGATACCTGCTGTTCCTGGTCTCGCCCTCCCTCCTCCTCGCTGCAGGAGGTTGTTGAGCGTACTCACTCCACGTCATTGTCTGGAGGCTACTTGAACATGACTACACGACGCATTCGCGCACTCATCGGCGCGGTCTCCGCCGTGGCCCTCGTCGGCACCGCCGCGCTGGCTCACGCACAGGAACCGACCTTCAAGTTCGAAGTGAAGGGACAGGTCTTCTCCGAAACCACGGACTTCGGAACGGGCCAGGATCGACAGGGTTCCCGCACCGACATCCACTTCCAGCGGATGCGGCTGACCGTCACCGGGATGTTCAACGACGTCTGGGGCTTCAAGTTCCAGACGTGTGGCAACTGCGGCACGTCCAAACAGGGCGCCCTCGGATACGGCTTGACCGCCCAGGACGTTGACTGGAACGACCGCGACATCCGGATCATCGACGGATATGCCATCGCCAACTTCTCGGAGAAGGCCAATCTGAAGATCGGCCTGACGAAGATCCCGCTGACTCGCGCCAACCTGGACGACTGTTTTGCGCCGCTGTCGCAGGACCGCTCCTTTTTCGTCTACAGCGCATACGGCACGTCGCCCGCCAAGTTCAGCCGCGATTTCGGCGTCGTGGCATGGGGCGGCTTCCAGGACGACAAGCTGAGGTACTTCGCGGGCGCGTTCCAGGGGCGTGAAGGCATCACGTCAACCGTGCATCCGTTCTCCGGCGCCACGGTGAAGTCGTCGATCGAGCCCCAAAGCTCACTCGAGTATGTCGGCCGGGTGCACTACGCGTTCCTCGACGCCGAGCCCGGCGCGGGATACTCGGGCAGCTACCTGGGCGAATTGAAGGTCTTCACCATCGGCGGCGGCATGGCCTACGAGCCGAACGCCGTCTACCGCAACGTCACTGCCGCTGGCGTAGTCCAGGACAACGCCACCGTCAACTACACGGCGTATGCGGCCGACATGCTGTTCGAGTACCCCACCAAGTCCGGCACGGTCACCGCCACCGCCCAGTACCTGAAGGTCGATTTCGACGACGCCTACAAGACCAACTTCAACCCGGGCGACCGTCTCGTCAACATCGCCGGGCTCAATGGACAGAAGAACGGGTATTACGTCAAAGCCGCCTACCTGTTCCCCGGCAAGATCGGCTCCGAAGGGATGATGCAGCCCTACGTCCTCTACGAAGACTGGAAGTTCGCGCATCTGCTCGGAATCAACGAGCAGCGGATCACGCAGGCGGGTGTGGGGCTCAACTACTACATCCACAAGCAAAACGTCCGGCTGACGCTCGAGTATCTCAAGACCAACTTCGACAAGGAAACCGGCTTTGTCGGCGCCAGGGTCGATCCGATCACCTTCGCCCCGCTCGACAAGCTGACCTCGTACAACTCGTTCCGGATCATGATGCAGGTTGGCGTATTCTAATCGGTGACACGACTTCACACGGGAGAATGGACTCATGATGAAACACATCGCGTTGGCAGTGGTACTGGTGCTGGTCGCATTCGGCGTGTCGTCGGCGTTGCCGGCGGCGGCGCCCACAACAGGCAAGATCCTCTCGATTGACGGCAACAAGGTCCAGATCGCGCTCGACGGCGCCAAGGCGGACTGGATCAAGAAGAACGTCCCGGTCAAGTTCAAGGTCGGCAATGGCAAGATCGTGGTGGTGTCGGAGGCTGGCGTCACGCCGGTCACGATCACGGTGACCACGCCGAAGGCTGCCGACATGAAGGTCGGCGACGCCGTCTCCTTCCAGAAGGGGACCTCGATGGCCGGCTGCTAGCGCAGCCTGGCTGAGCCTCGCAGGCTCCGCGCACGACCCTCGGGCGCTCGACGCGTGTCTCCACGGCAGTTGCGTGAGGACGGGCGTTGGGCGCTCGGGCCGCATGCCCCCCTTAGAGGGATACCCCGTCATGGACAACAACGTCTCGAGGCGACAATTCCTCGGCACCATCGCTGCCGCCGGCGCAGGCACCGCAGCGGCGGCGACGGTGGCGAGCGCGCAGAGCCATCCGCCGGGATGGAGCGGCACCCAGCGCGTCGAGAAGATCGCCACGACCTGCGAAATGTGTTTCTGGCGGTGTGGCGTCCTCGCCAGCGTGGCCGACGGCAAGGTCATCAGGCTGGAGGGCAATCCGGACCATCCGTTGACCAAAGGCAGACTCTGCGCACGAGGGAACGCCGGAACCCGGCTGCTCTACGATCCCGATCGACTGAAGTACCCCCTCCTGCGAACGGGCAAGCGGGGCGACGGCCAGTTCAAGCGCATCAGTTGGAACGAAGCCCTGGATTTCCTGGCGTCGAAGCTGAAAGCGCTTGCGGCTGAACATGGCCCGGAGAGCGTCGCGTTCTTTCCTCACGGGTTGAGCGCCCGCTTCTTCAGCACCCTCATGAAGGCGTACGGCACACCGAACAGCGCCGAGCCGTCGTTCGCGCAGTGCCGCGGTCCCCGGGAAGTCGGATACACCCTCACATTCGGACGCGAACTGGGATCGCCTGAACCGCTCGACCTGGAAGAGTCGAAGCTCATTGTCCTCATCGGCAGCCACCTTGGCGAGAACGTGTTCACGTCGCAGATCACCGCGTTTGCCACCGCGCTGTCTCGCGGCGCCAAGGTGATTGCGGTCGACCCGCGCTTCTCGATCGCGGCCTCGAAGGCCGACTGGTGGCTCCCGATCCGCCCCGGAACCGATATCGCCCTCCTGCTCGCCTGGATGCATGTCCTCATCGGCGAAGACCTGTGCGACAAGGAGTACATCGCTCGCTATGCCCAGGGGTTCAAGGAGCTCGAGGCACACGTACGCGAATTCACGCCCGAGTGGGCGGCGGCGATTACCGAATTGCCGGCGGCGCAGATTCGTGAGACGGCTCGGGCCATGGGCACAGCGAAACCGGCGGTCCTGGTGCATCCCGGCCGGCACGTCACCTGGTATGGCGACGACACGCAGCGCGCCCGCGCCATGGCGATTCTGACAGCGCTGCTGGGAAGCTGGGGACGAAAAGGCGGCATCTTCCTGCCCACGCCGATCCCCCGCGGCGCCTTCGAACTGCCGGATTTCCCGGAGTCGCCTCGCGGACGCGCCGATGGCGCCGGCACCCGTTTCCCGTTGGCCTCGGAGGAACTCGGCGTCACCAACGGACTCGTCGATGCGACCGTCACGGCACAGCCGTATCCGATCAAGGCGTGGATCGTCTATGGCCAGAACGTGCTGGAGAGCATCCCTGAACCGCAGAAGACGCGTAAGGCGATCGAGGCGCTCGATCTCATGGTCGTCGTCGATGTCCTGCCGGTCGAACAGATCAACTACGCCGATCTGGTGTTGCCCGAGGCCACGTACCTTGAACGCTACGACTCGCCGTCCATCGTGACGACGGCCAAACAGCCGTTCGTATCGGTGCGTCAGCCAGCCTGTGAGCCACTCTACGAATCAAAGCCCGGTTGGTGGATTGCCAGAGAGATGGCCAGGCGCATGGGTCTCGAGGCGTGGTTTCCCTGGCACACGCCCGAGGAACACCTGGCCCAGATCATCGCGCCGATGGAGATCAGCGCCGAGGAACTCCGCAATCGCGGCGCGCTGGCGTTCCCTGGACGGCCGTACCTGGACGACCAGGCCTCGGACGCAGAGTCGCCTGTCAGGACGGGCAGCGGCAAGATCGAGCTGTATTCGCAGGAACTCAAAGATCTCGGCGCCGACCCGCTCCCCCGTTACACGCCCGTGGAGGACCCGCCGGCCGGGTACTTCCGCCTCATCTACGGCCGCTCGCCCGTGCACTCGTTTGCGCGAACACAGAACAACGAGGCCCTGAACGCGCTGATGCCCGACAACGAGGTCTGGCTCAGCACCAGGTCGGCGAAAGACCTGGGGTTGCGCGATGGCGAGCGCGTCACGCTGGAAAACACCGATGGCGTCAAGAGCCTGCCGGTGCGCGTGAAGGTCACCGAAGGCATCCGACGCGACTGCGTGTACCTCGTGCACGGGTTCGGTCAGGGGTCGAAGGGCCTCCACCTGGCGTTCCGACGAGGCGCCTCCGACAACGCGCTGATGACACACGTGAAGGTGGATCCGCTGATGGGCGGGACGGGCATGCGGGGCACCTTCGTGCGTCCCGTGAAAGACCCGACGGCGCACTAGGAGGATAAGTGGCCCGATACGCGATGGTGACGGATCTTCGGAAGTGCGTGGCGTGCCAGGCCTGTACCGTGGCCTGCAATGCCGAATGGGACGTTCCCGCCGGATACGCCCGGACACGGGTTCGCACGACACCGATCACCGGGACGTTCCCCCACCTGGCCTCGAGTATCTATGTGGCGCAGTGTAATCAGTGCGATCGACCGCCCTGTGTCGAGGCATGCCCATCGGGCGCCACGTCTCAGCATGACAATGGCATCGTGGGCGTGGACAAGAGCCTGTGTATCGGGTGCGGATTCTGCCTGGAGGCCTGTCCCTACGACGCCCGCTATATCAATCCCGCGACGAAGAAGGTCGACAAGTGCGACTTCTGTGTGTCGCGTCTCGAGCGCGGAGCGGAACCGGCGTGCGTCATCACCTGCACGGCCCACGCGAAGTACTTCGGCGATCTCGAAGACCGCCAGAGCGACGTATTCAAGATGGTCTATGCGCACGGGGCGCGCCGCCTGGAAACCAGCACAATCCGGGTCGGCCCGAATGTCTACTATGCCGGCGAGCATGCAAGTACCGACCTGGTCCTGGCGGCGTTCCCGCCACGCCCGCCACGACTGCTTGCCGCCGGCCAGGCATGGAGCCGGGTGCTGAGACCGCTTGTTCTGGCTGCCGCCGGCGCGACGTTCCTCGGCCAGGCCGTGGCGTTCTTCAACCAACTGAGAAACGGGGAGAAGGACTTTGAGGACTGACGCCATTCCCGTGGACCCGTTGCCACTCACCGCCGAGCAGGCCGAGTCGATGCTCCAGCGGCAGGTCAAGAAACATCACATCGCCATCATTCTGCTGCACTGGTTCAATGCCATCGTCTGGTTCTTCGAACTGCTGACCGGCCTTGCACTGATTTCTTCACCGCTCTTTCGCGTGGCGCCGAGATGGTACATCTCCATCGTCGACGGCGTGTTCGGTACGCGGGCGAACATGCTGCAATTTCATGTGGCGCTCGGGCTCCTGTGGATCGGCGTCTACCTGGTCTACGCGATCTTCGGTTTCCGCACCTATCTGTCCAAAGAGGTGATCCGGAACGAGATCGCGCTCGACCTGGATGACTACCGCTGGCTCGTCGTCCGAACCCGGCGAATTCTCGGATTGACCAGGGAGGCGCTTCCGCCGCAGGGAATCTACAATGCGGGACAGAAGCTGTTCGCGTTCATGGTGTATGCCATGATCCCGCTCGTCATGGTGACCGGCGTCGTGATGGCCTTCCGCCTGTTCGGCACCCAGGTCGTGGGCTGGGCCGTGGTGCTGCACTTTTGTGCCGTCGGCGCGGTCGTGTGCGGCTTGCTCGTCCATGTGTACATGGGCGCCGTGTTCCCGGAAGAGAAACCGGCCTTTTTCTCGATGATCACGGGCACGGTCAACGAACTCTATGCCTATCGCCACCACTTCAAGTGGTGGACCGTCATCAAGGCCGAAGAACAGGCGTGGAATCAGCAGCACGCCAACGAGGCTGTTGCTCCCGCTGAGACCGCTCGACCTGGCTCATCGAGCGCAGACCGGGAACCCGGCTGCCCGGGTTAGAATCGCCGAGATGGGTCCAGGGAGGCAGCCCGCGTCACCCGCACGACATCCACGCCAGGGGTGTCGCACTTCGCGCCGGCACCTGTTGCGGCGTATCCTCACCTTCGGACTGACCATTCCCTTCTTCGGTTCGCTTGTCGTCATGCTTCGGCGAGTACAGGCCGTCAGCGTCCCTGCAACGGTCACGATCCCGCCTGACGTGTCCGTGGGTCTGTCCGTCGTTGAGTCGGTTATCGTCCACCGCGAGAACAACGGCACAATCCGTGTCTTCTCCGCGCGCTGCACGCACCTGGGCTGCCACATCGACCGGATCGTGGGCGACGAGGCTGTCTGCCCCTGCCACGGATCGCGGTATCGCGCGGACGGCACCGTCTCGGCAGGACCCGCGACACGGCCGCTCAGGCCGTTCCGGATCGAACCGGATCCGGCATCCGGAGGGTGGATTGCCCGTGCGTCCTGACGCCCGGGGGCCGGCAGCCATCCTCACCCTTCAGTGGGGCACGCTCGGCGACTTCGCGATGGCGGCCTTCGTCATCGCCGCGGTGTCCGGCGTGGTGGTCGCCGTGCCCTACGACACGCAGGACAGCTACGGTTCGATTGCTGCGGTCCTGATCGCCAACCCCGCAGGAACGTTCTTTCGCAACATGCACTACTGGGCCGGCCAGTTGTGCCTGGTGCTGACGCTGCTCCATGTCTGGGATCACCTGCGCGCGCGAACCGAGCAGCGCGTGAGTCGGGGCGTGTGGCTGCGCCTTGCCCTGACGCTGCCGCTCGTGGCCTTCATCATGCTCTCGGGGTTCATACTGCGCGGCGACGTTGAGGGACGCCAGGCGCTGCGGATCCTGACCGAGGCCACATCACAATTACCGATGCTCGGGCCGCTCCTCGCCACGCTGGTTTTCGGCGCGAGCGAGCGCCTCGACGTGATCTACATTCAGCATGCGGCCACGGCGACCATGGCCGTGTGGCTGTTCGTGATAGAGCATGCGCGCCGCGTGTGGCCGCGTGTGTCGGCGTTCGTGGCCGTCACGGTGATCACGAGCGGGATCTCGCTGTTCCTGTCGCCCGGTCTGCACGACGGCCTGGCGCCCATCGTCAAGGGACCGTGGTATTTCCTCGGCCTCCAGGAGATCTTGCACTGGACTCCCTGGCCACTCGCCGTCGTCGTAGCGGGTGTGGCAATCGTGGGATCGCTCTATGCCGTACGGGTCATTCCCGCGTCACACGCGGCCTGGACGAAGGGCATCCTGCTGGCACTGGCCGTGACCTACCTCGGGCTGTGCGGCGTGGGGGCCTTCCTCCGCGGCGAGAACTGGGCGTGGGATCCCACGTGGCCGGCCGGGGCCGGCAACGTGCGCGTCGGCTGGCTGTTTCGTTCAACTCCTGGTGTCCCTGCGACGCTGCCGGCGCCGCTTCCTGTGGTGATGGGACGGCCCGAAGGATGTCTGGTGTGCCACCGCGGTGTCACCGGACTCGGGAACGCACACCGGCCGGAGGCCATTGGGTGCGCCTCATGCCACGGCGGCGACGTGTTCACGATCGACAAGGCTCGCGCCCATGCCGGCATGGACGTCATCGCGGGCAACCTGGCAACCGCCGTTCGCGGATGCGGACAGGCCGCCTGCCACCCGTCGATCATCCCGCGTGTCGAGCGATCCGTGATGACGACGATGAGCGGGATCGTGTCGATCGACCGGAACGTCTTCGGCGAAGTGGGTGCGCCCACCGGGGGCACTCCGGCGCATGTGCAGCACCTCGGCCGAACGGCGGCCGACACCCACCTGCGGCAACTCTGCGCCTCGTGTCATCTTGGAGCGGCCAAGGTCGCCCTGGGTCCCAATGAGGAGAAATCGCGGGGTGGGGGATGCAATGCCTGCCACTTGGTGTACAGCCCGGCGGCGCTGGCAGCACTGACCCGATATGAGGGTCAGAAGTCGCGAGGCGCCGCGGAGGCGCCAACCGTCCACCCCGCGCTATCGCTCGATATCGGCAACCGGCAATGCTTTGGCTGCCACAGCCGGTCAGGACGCATCTCGACGAGTTACGAGGGCTGGAACGAAGTGCACGAACCTCCCGCCGAGGCGTCAGATCCGGCCCGGCCTGCGCCGTCGCGATTCCGCACGCTCGAGGATGATCGGGTGTTCGAGCGCGTGATGCCCGATATCCACCAGCAACGCGGCCTCGACTGCATCGATTGCCACACGTCAACCGAGGTGATGGGAGACGGCGTGGCGCACGGCCGCAAGAGCGAACAACTCAGGGTCACGTGTGAGGACTGTCATGCGCGCCCGGGAACCCATCTGCCCGTCGTCCCCGCTGCGCAGATCGATCCGGAATCCCGGCGGATTCTCGCGGTACGCGGCTGGCCGGCACCCGCAGCCAGCCACTATGTGCGGACGTCGAAGGGCAACGTGCTGGTCAACCTCGTGATCGACGCGGCTGGCGCGCCACGGCTCGTGCGCAAGCGCACCGGCGAGCCGCGTGAGCTCAAACCGGCGGCTCCCGTGTGTGTCGAGGGCCAGGGTCACCTCAGGCTGTCCTGTGGCAGTTGCCACACGGCGTGGGCGCCCCGTTGTCCGACCTGCCACACGTCGTTCGACGCCACGACCGACGCCTACGATTGGATCGACGATGGTGACGTTCGGGGCGCCTGGAAAGAGAAGGCCGGCCCGTTTGCGGCCACCCTTCCGACACTTGGCGTTCGGCGTGTTCAAGCGGATGTCAGCGCACGCCGGGAAGTGATCGAGACGTTCGTGCCGGGCATGATCCTCACGATCGACCGCAACCGTGAGCCAGGGCGTCCGGCGGACCTGGTCTTCCGCAGACTCTATGCTCGTATCGAGCCTCACACCACCCGACGCGAGGTGCGCTCGTGCGAGTCGTGCCACAACGATCCGAGCGCCATCGGGTACGGACGCGGCGAGCTGCGCTACGAACGAACGGCAGCGGGGGGGCGCTGGAGCTTCACGCCCGCATCGCCGCCTCTCCCCAACGACGGCTTGCCTGCCGACGCGTGGATTCCTTTCCTGCAGACGCGCGGCGGGATGGTCTCGACACGAGACGATGTCCGGCCGTTCACCGTGGAAGAGCAGCGCAGGATTCTCCGGGTGGGCGCCTGCTTGACGTGTCACGCCCCCCTTTCGCGAGTGATGCGCGACTCAGTGCGGGATTTCGACGCCCTGCTCGCGCGCCGCAGCCCGCGGTGTGTGCTGCCGGTGTGGGACTGAGAGGCGTCTACTTCTTGACCTTCTTGACTTTCTTGACCTTCTTGTCGATGGGGGCCACCTCCCTCGACGCGCTCGTGCGCGGACGCGGGTCGTGGTTGCTGGTCGTTCGCGACAGCCTCGAGAGGAGGCCACTGTCGTGTGGAGAGAGCCTGTAGTAGCGGTATCTTCGGTGGGCGGCGGGGAACCCGGCCGGGCGAGGGTCCGCCCGGCGAAGAGTGATACTACTCCGGGAGTGATTTCCGGCCTCCGATCGCGGAAATCACTCCCGGAGTGGTTTTGATCCCGGAGTGGCTTTGACTCGCGGGCGGGACGTCAGGCGCGTCCGTGCTTCTGCAGCACGCGCTGGCGCGTATACGCGATCAGCCCGCCGGCGTCGATGATCGCCTGCCGGGCCTTGGGCAGCGGCGTGATTGGGGACGACTTCCCGGTCGTCTTGTTCACCACCTCGGTGGCGCCAACCTCGACCTCGTCACCTTCCGACGCCTCGAGTGTCGGGCAGATGATCGTGCGCAGCCCCAGGTTGCAGGAGTTCTGCAGGAAGATCCGGGCGAACCCCTTCGCGATGATGGTCAACTCGTAGCCCTTCAGGCACGAGGCCGCCTGCTCGCGCGACGACCCACAGCCGAAGTTGTTGTTGGCGACGATGATGCTGCCGTGCGGCACCTGCCCTGACTTGAGACGCTCGTTGAACTCGAAGTCGGCAAAGGCGAACTGGGGCGTTTCCGACGGCAGGACCGTCGCCATGAAACGCCCGGGATAGATCTGATCGGTCGAGATGTCGTCCCCGACTTTCAGTACGACCTGCGGCATGTTGATTCCTCTCTCTCAGGATCTCGGGTCGGTGATGACGCCCGTCAGCGCCGATGCGGCCGCGACCGCCGGCGAGCAGAGGTAGACCTCGGACTTCGGGTTGCCCATCCGCCCCTTGAAGTTGCGGTTGGTGGTGGACAGCGCGACTTCGCCGTCGCCGAGCGCGCCCTGGTGAATCCCCAGGCAGCAGCCGCACCCCGGGTTCATGATGACGGCGCCCGCCTCCACGAGGTCGGTGAGCACGCCGCGCTTGAGGGCGGCCTGGTAGATTCGCCACGACGCCGGGAATACGATCATCCGGACGCCGCGAGCCAGCTTGCGGCCCTTCACGATACTGGCCGCCACCTCGAGGTCGTCGAGCCGGCCATTCGTGCACGACCCGATGACCACCTGGTGCACGACGGTTCCCGCCACGTCACCCACCGGCTTCACGTTGTCCACCGTGTGCGGGCACGCCACCTGGGGGGCCAGCGACGACGCGTCGATCTCCAACACGCGATCGTACGCCGCGTCCGCGTCGGGCGCGACCGCGTCGATGGGCTCCCGCACGCCCGCCTCGTCGCGGAGGTAGCGGAGCGTCTCCTCGTCGCACGGCACGATGCCGGAGGTGGCACCCGCCTCGACCGACATGTTGCACAGCACGAGGCGCCCGGACACCGGCATCCGCCGGATCGCCTCGCCGTGGAACTCGATCACCTTGAAGTTGGCGCCTTCGGCGGTCAGCTTCCCGACGATGAACAGCACCAGGTCTTTCGCCAGCACGCCCGCCGGCAGCGTGCCGTTCACGACCACCTTGATGGTCGCCGGCACTTCGACGTTGAAGACCGAGCCGAGCGACCAGACGCCGGCCATCTCGGTCGCACCGATTCCGAACGCGAACGCACCCATCGCGCCGTGGGTCGTCGTATGGCTGTCCGTCCCGACGATCACCATCCCCGGCCGGGAGTAGCCGTATTCGACCAGGACCTGGTGACAGATGCCGCCTTCGTCGCCGCGGATGTCGTGGAAGCGCTGGATGCCGTGCTGGCCGACGAACTCGCGCACTTTCTTCTGGTTGGTCGCCGTCTTCGAGCTTTCCGCGGGGACGCGATGATCGAAGATGATCGCGATCCTGGACGGGTCCCACACCTTCGGCTCGAGCCCGGTGCCCTTGAAGACGTCGAGGAACTGGTTGATGACGAGCGCGGCATTCTCGTGCGACATCGCCAAGTCGACGGTCGGCTCGACAACTTCGCCGACTTCGACCGACGGCCGGCCAGTCGCGCGCGCCAGGATCTTCTGAACGATTGTCATTCCCGCCATATCCGGTCTCCTTCCGCATAACCCGGTCGAGCCGGAACCAAAGAGGCTCGGCCGGGTTATTAGCGGCCTTCGGCCGACAACCACGGTTTCTACGTTCCGACGTCGAAGACGTCGCGCATATGGGACTACAGCTTGGCGGCGATCGCTTCGGCCATCTCGAGCGTCTTCGCGTTGCCGCCCATGTCGTAGGTGCGGACCTTGCCTTCCGCGATCACGGCCGCCACGGCCTGCTCGAGGCGCGTGCCCTTCTCGGTCTCACCCAGCCAGTCGAGCATCATCTTGGCCGCGAGAATCGTCGCGATCGGGTTCACCTTGTAGAGGCCGGCGTACTTCGGGGCGGAGCCGTGCGTCGGCTCGAACACCGCCAGCTTGTCGCCGATGTTGCCCGAGCAGCCGAAGCCCAGGCCGCCGACCATCTGCGCGCACAGATCGGAGATGATGTCGCCGTAGAGATTCGGCGCCACCAGCACGTCGTAGTTGAACGGGTTCTTGAGCAGCCACATCGTCAGGGCGTCCACGTTCGCCTCGTCGAGCTGGAACTCGGGGTAGCCTTTCGCCACCTCGCGCACCGTCTCGAGGAAGAGGTTGTCGGTCGCGCGCACGACGTTGGCCTTGTGCACGACGGTCACCTTCTTCCGTCCGAACTTCCGCGCGAAGTCGAACGCGGCGCGGGCGATCCGCTCCGAGCTCTTCTTCGTGTTGATCTTGCAGGACACCGCGTACTCGTCGAGCGGCAGCGCGCCGAACGGCGCGAACGCCTTCGACAGCTTGCCGAGCGTCGCGGCCAGCTCTGGCGGCACCGGGCTGAACTCGACGCCCGCGTACATGTCCTCGGTGTTCTCACGGAAGATGACGAGGTTGAGGCCTTCCTTGTAGTTCAGCGGGTTTCCGGGGTACGCCTTGCACGGCCGCAGGCAGATGTAGAGGTCGAACAGCTGCCGCATCCGGACGACCGGCGACCGGTACTGCAGCCCCTTGCCCTTGAGCGAATCGACAAGCTCCGCCTCGGCGGCCTTCTGGGGCATTGAGGTGATGGCGCCGAACATCGCGGCGTCGACGTTCTTCAGGAGCTCGATCGTCCGCGCGGGAAACGCGTCGCCCTCGGCCCGCCAGAACTTCCAGCCGATATCGCCGTGGATGTACTCGGCATCGAGGCCGATGCGGTCGAGCACGATCTTCGTCGCTTCCATGACATCGACGCCGATGCCGTCACCGGGAAGCCACGCGATCTTGAACTTTGCCATGAAGACTTCTCCTGGTCTGATGATTGTCGTTCCGGGGCGCACGGTCATCGCCGGCTCGGCGGCCGGCCCAACGACTTCAACGGTCTTCGCTGGCCGTCGAGGAACTCGCGGGCACGCATCCCGGATTGGCTGACACGCCGCCGCTTCGGGGGACCAACCGTTATTATAGCCTCAACAACGGGGTTTCTCTCCCGGGCGCGGCCGCGCCCTATGAGCGAAGATCCGCCGGGGCCGCCAAGGCGCACTCGTCGGTTTGGGGCGGAGCTTCGCTCATGGAATTGAAGGAAAGGCGGACGGCTGCCGATAACCGATGTGTCGCCGCCCCCTCGGTATGTCCGGGTGTGTCCAGATGCGCTCAAGGTGTCTCTTCGCCTGGATCAGCCTAGGATTCTGTCCCGGCTGGGTCCAGGCCAGCACGCCAATCGCCGCGAGTGACGTGGTGGCCACGTGCACCGAGGTTCGGCGCCTCAGTGCGCTGCCGGCCGCTCGTCCCGGCCAGGCGCGGCCGGTCAGCCTGGAAGGCACCGTTGTGTTTGTCGACACCTCATCCCGAACGGTGTTTCTGCACGACGGCACCGGCAGCATCGCCGTGGAAGGGTGGGATGGCCGCGACCCGATGGCTCCGGGCTCTCGGATCCGCGTGGACGGGGCTGTCAGCCTGGGAACGTTCGGGCCGACAGTTCGCGCGTCCAGGATTCGGACGGTGGGCATCGGCGCCCTCCCGGAAGCCATCCCGCTCAGCTACCAGGACGTGCTGTCCGGCAGCGAGCAGCATCAGTGGGTCAGGGTGCGCGGCGTCGGCCGCACGGCGACCAACGTCGAGGGCGGCGCGGAGCTGCGGGTGGCCACCGATTTCGGCGTGATCCGCGTCCTCGTCTCCGGCGCCTCGGCGGCCGAGATCGGCCGGTTGATCGACGGGCGCCTCATCGTCCGTGGCGTCTGCGAACTGATCGTCAACCAACGGCACCAGGTCGCAGGGTTCCGGCTGCTGGCGCCGGGCTTGGGCAGCCTCGGCGTGGAAGAGGCTGGGGCGGTCGATCCGTTTTCGCTGCCGGTCCGCCCGATCGACACCCTCGCCCGCTATTCGGCGCAGACTTCTTTTGGGCGGCGGGTGCGCGTCGTTGGCGTCGTCACGCTCGCGCGGCCAGGACGCAACTACTTCATACACGATGCCACCGGCCCGCTCTACGTCATGGGTGTCGAGAGGATCCGCCTGCGCCCCGGTGACCTCGTGGACGTCGTGGGCTTTCTCGGCTCCGACCAGGAACTCCAACTCGAGCACGCCGTGGTGCGAGTCATCGGTCGCGAGCGCGTCCCGGATCCGAGGAAGACGAACGCCGCCGCGATCATGAAGGGCGGCTTCGGCGACGAGCTGGTCACGCTCGAAGGGACGCTCACCTCGATTGCGCGCTACTCCGACGAGCACGTGTACACGCTCACAGCCGACGGCATCGTCTACTACGGCCACCTGGAGAACCTCGATCCGCCGATCGAGGTCGAGGAAATGAGCCGTGTGCGGATCGTGGGCGTGTGTGTCGAGAGCCTCGACGACGACGGCCGGCCGACCGGGTTCAAGATCCGGCTGCGGTCGGCGGCGGACATGGTCGTGATCCAGCGGTCGTCGTGGTGGACGCTGCGCCACGCGGCCTGGGTGCTGGGCGCGACGGGCTCGGTCCTGTTCGTGTCCCTGGCGTGGGTGATGCTGCTCCAGCGGCAGGTGCGGCGGCAGACGCGGCACGTCGAGGCTGCGCGTGACATGGCGGTGGCGGCCAACCGCGCGAAGGACCATTTCCTGGCGAACATGAGCCACGAGATCCGGACGCCGATGAACGGCGTCATCGGGATGACCGAACTGCTGCTCGACACAGACCTGACGCCGGAACAGCTGGAGTACATCCGGCTTGCGAAACGGTCAGCCGCCTCGCTCGTGACGATCATCAACGAGATCCTCGACTTCTCAGCGATTGAAGCGGGCAAGCTCAGCATCAACCGCACGGAGTTCGAAGTCCGGGAGGTGGTCGACGAGGGGTTGAGCCTGCTCGCACTCCAGGCCAGGCAGAAGGGCCTGACGTTCGCGCAACAGGTGGACCCCGGCGTGCCTGCCGTCGTGGTCGGCGATCCGCAGCGACTGCGCCAGATTCTGGTCAACCTGGTCGGCAACGCCATCAAGTTCACCGAACGCGGATCGATCACCGTCACCGTGTCGCGATCGCGCGACGCGGCCGGCGCGGTGGAGTTGCAGTTCAGCGTGGCCGACTCGGGGATCGGGATCCCGGACGACAAGCGTGCGACGGTTTTCGATTCGTTCACCCAGGTAGACGGATCGATCTCGCGCCGCTACGGCGGAACCGGACTGGGGCTGACCATCTGCGCGCGGCTCGCGGAAGCGATGGGAGGCCGGGTCTGGGTTGACTCGACACCCGACCGTGGCAGCACCTTCCATGTCGTCCTGCCCTTCGAGGTTGTGCAGCGCCAGGACCGCTCCGAGCCGAAGGCACATCGGGAACCCCAGGCTGTCCCGGACCGGGTGGTCCAACTGGCTGCAGATCTGGCGGTAAACCCGGCAGCGCTCCGCATCCTCGTCGCGGAGGACTCTCCCGTCAACCAGCGCCTCGCCCGTGCCTTGCTGACCCGGCGTGGCCACGTGGTGATGGTCGCCAACAACGGGCAGGAGGCGCTCGATCTGCTCGAGCGCGAAACGGTCGATCTCGTCGTCATGGATGTGCAGATGCCGGACGTCGATGGCCTCGAGGCGACCAGGAGGATCCGCGCCAGGGAGCGGGAGACTGGCGGACACCTTCCCATCATCGCGATGACGGCGCATGCCATGCTGGGCGACCGGGAGAAGTGCCTGGAGGCCGGCATGGACGAGTACGTCACCAAGCCGATCGAACCCGCCGCGCTCTTTGCGGCCGTCTCTCGCGTCATGCACGCCCGGTCGAGCCCCGAAGAACAGAAGACCGCGGCGATCATGACGAGTTCGGGCTGAACGGAAGCCCTCGCCCTCGCCGACCGTCACCCCGCAAGTTCACGGTAACGGCGAGGGACGTTCACTTGTGTCAGCGAGCGGGCTTGGCGGCTGCCGGCCCGACCTTGACGTAGGCGACCTGGAGCACCTTCTTGGACTCGCCGTCCTGGACGAAGGCCACGACGGCCAGCTTGGCCGGATCGACTTGATGTCGCCTGGTCACAAACTTGTAGTCCGGGAATCGCCGGCCCTGGCCGGGTGCGGCCGCGGGAGCATCGGGCTTGGCCACATTGTCGGCCTCGAACTTGTCGAGGTGCGCGAACGCGTCGACCGCAACTTTGACGATGTCGAACGACTCGGTCACCTGGAGCGCCTTGCCCGGTGCGATCGGGAAGCCCAAGGCGTCCTTGCCACCCAGACTCCTGACGACCATCGGGTGGAAGCGCACGCCGTTCTCGCCGCTGTAGCGGACCTGTTCCTCGACGAGCGCGATCTGCAGCGTGAGGTTCTTCGCCGCGACCGTCGGCTTTCCGACGTCGGCCTTCACGCTGATCACCTGGCCCGCCATCGTCGCCTGGAGCTTCAACCTGATGTCGGCCTTGGTCGTCAGCGCCTTGTCCACCACCGGCTCGATCTTGTCGGCGTAGAACTTCGGCGCACTCTCCGCGTTCCCACCACCGACGGTGGGCACTCCGTTGAGGGCAGAGGTCGGCACGGCGTTGACCTTGTAGAACTTCGCCCGTGCCTGCGTCGACGGGTTCGTCATCGGATCGGGCCGCGGGATGTGCAGGTGGTACATCAGGACGGCCAACTCCTGCGGCTTGTAGCGCTTCAGCGCGCCTTCATAGGCCAGGTCCGGCCCAACGCACGGCGGGCAACCGGCGCCGGTGAAGATCTCCCCCAGGACCACGCGGTCCGTCCTCGTCTTGCCGGCCACGTACGGCGTGGCCTTGACGGGGTTCGGGCCGTCCTTCTTGTAGCGCTGGTCCAGCATCTCCTCGAGCCCGTCAATGGACCCGCCGTGGGCCTTCTTGTAGACCGTCTCGAGATCCGCCCTCGTCTCCTTCGTCAGGCGCCCTGCCAGCGCGACAACGGTCAGGTACTCGACCTGCTCCTGGTCGCGGCCCGCCTTCTTCGCGAAATCCGCGAGCCTGACCGCCGCGGTTGCCGCCGCCGCGCCCTTGGTCTGGGCCTGGTAGACATCCTTGAACGCCTTCTCGGCCTCCGGCAGCTTGCCTCTCTTGTCGAAGACCTGGGCGAGGGTGAGGAGCATCGTCTGGTGCGTCGACTTGTAGGTGGCGGCAAAATCCGGAGGGTTGCCCGGCTCGAACTTCGGATCCTGTTTCCGCCGGTCCGCCATCCGTTCGTCGTAGGCCTTCTTCTGGGCGTCGATGTAGGCCTTCTCGTCGGCCATCGCGGCCAACCCCTTCTGGGCGTACGTCTCGGCCTCGTCGAGCAGGATGTTCGCGTTCAGGAGCATGCCGGCCACAGAGCTGTTGGCGTTCCCCCGAGCAGACTCGGCCGCCATCCCCGAGAACTTCTTCGCCTGGTCCTGCACCTTCTTGACGTCGTCGGTCGTCTTCCGGATGAGCGCGCTGAGGATAGCGTTCTCGGCGTTCTCGATCGTGCGGCTCTTTGGGAAGTCGGTCATGAACGTGCGGAGCGCCTCGATGCGCTTGTCGAGATCCGCGGTGCGGCTCGCCTCGCTGAACGCCTTCTGCTCCGGCGTCTGCTCGGGAGCAGGCGGTTGCGCGGGCGTCGCCGGCTTCTGCCCGATCGGCTTCTGTTCAGGCGATTTCTGCTCAGGTGGCTTCTGTTCAGGCGGCTTCTGTTCAGGCGGCTTCCGGCCCGTCTGCTGATCGGCGGTCGCCGGCTTCTGACCGGGGCCGGCCGACTGTCCCGCCAGAACGGCGCCGCCCCACGCAAGGGTGAGCACCGCGATTGTCATTGCGCTGACTGTCAATAGCCGTTTCATCTGCCCAAGCTCCGCGGTGTGGACCGGTCGTTCCGTTAAAGCTGTGGCCCGGTCGTTCATTCAAAGTTGACATGCATCGAGGTAGAGTTGCACCGGGCATCATATCCCGGTTGCGTTTCATTCGAGCCTGTTTCGGCAAGAGGACGGCGGCCGTGCGGCCTTAGTCCTTCGATGCACAAATACGGCGACGTATTTGTGCCCTCAGGACTAAGTGCTGAGCGAGCACAACCGGCCACGTGCGCCGAAAGTCGATCGTGGCCGTAATTGCGAGTCGAAGTACTCAGTAGTCCGACGCCCGACTGGCTGCGCTATACTGCCCCACGCAGACCCGGGCGCGCTGGCGCACCCGGGTCCCTTCAACCCAGAGGAGGCCTTCATGCGTACGCTGCTCTGCCTGGTGCCGGTCCTCGTGCTGGCGTTGTCCGTCGGCGCGTCAGGACAGGCGCCCATCCAGACCGATACGTTCAAGACGTCCGCCGGTGATTTGCAGGTGAGCTTCATCGGCCACGGCACGCTGATGTTCCGGTTCGGCAAGCTCATCGTTCACGTGGACCCGGTGTCTCAGTACGCCGACTACGCGAATCTGCCCAAGGCCGGCCTGGTGCTGGTCACGCACGAGCACAGCGACCACCTGGATGCCAAGGCCATCCAGGCGATCAAGACCGCGGCCACCATCGTCATTGGCCCCGCGAAGTGCGCAACACAGGTGCCCGGCATCACGGTGATGAAAAACGGCGACCGCCTGACGCTCGAGGGACTGACAATCGAGGCGGTGCCTGCCTACAACATCGTGCATACGCGTCCCGACGGGGCGCCGTACCACCCGAAGGGCGAGGGCAACGGCTACGTGATCACGTTCGGTGGGAAGCGGGTGCTCGTGGCGGGCGACACGGAGGCAGTCCCGGAGATCGCGGCGCTGAAGTCCATCGATATCGCTTTCTTGCCGATGAACCTGCCCTTCACGATGACGCCAGGGATGGTGGCGGCGGCGGCGAAGGCGATGGCGCCGAAGGTGCTCTACCCGTACCACTACGGGAACACCGACACCGCGCAGTTGGTCGCCCTGCTCAAGGACACGCCAGGCGTCGAGGTGCGAATCCGCAATCTGAAGTAGCTGGGCACCGGCCATCAGGACAGGGCTCATCGGCCTCGCAGCCGTGGCCCTCGCGCCGGCGGTGCGCGTGAACGAACAGGGTCGGCTTGCGTACGCCGCTCGGGCAGGACTGAAGTCCTGCCCCACCGCCGAGCCCGCACAATCGGGCAGACCAGTGACGATGGATTCTCAGGGTGGGCGTCGCTCGCGATCTACCCTGGGCGCCCAGACAGCTTAGTACGCACCGGCCAAGACCGGCCCACCGATGGCCGGCTCCCACCGGCCGCGCTTGACGCTCATCCAGATCTTGATGGGCTTGGGCTTCGTTTTTGCGATGTTCTTCAACATGTCGAGCGGGTAGTCGCTCACCGGTTCCCGGGTCAGCACCAGCCAGCGCAGGAGACGTTCGGCGGTTCCGCCAATCGGATTGTTACCCTGCTCCCATCGCGAGACGGTTTCCGATGCTACTCCCATGAGCGAGGCGAAGTCGACCCCCGACAGCCCCAACCACTTGCGCAGGAATCGCACCTCCGATGCGGTGAACCGATCGTGCTTTCTCGCCACCGACTGTGCGATCACCCGATGCAGTCCTTCAATATTCGGAATGGCAACTTCCACTTCGCCACATTCCGGGCAGCGACTCACCTCAACGTCACGCAGGGTTATCCCGGGCAGACCGCAGCCGTCGTATCGATAGTTCTCGCGGCGCATGTCCATTTGCGCCCCGCATTCAATGCACTTCATGGTCGGGCCCTCCAGGCTGTGACGATCCTCAGGTGGGCCTCACCTCGAAACGCGACAACCACGACAATCCGGCTCGTTCTCATCCGGTAGCGCCACGTCCCCTTGCAGAGTTCCGCCTCCTCAACCACGCCGGCCCGCAGCACGTTGAGACAGTCGGACAGATCGAGAGCATCATTGGCCATTTCGCGACATGCATGGCCGGAAGGGCTGACAACGCCCTTCGTGAGAATCTGGCGGATTAGTCGCCTCGCCTCGTCTGGCCGTAGCGGCTCTTTCATCCACCAAACATCATGTCATGTCTTGATATTTTGTCAACACCCGGGAGAAGCAGCGCGTTCCTGGAGAATCTCGACAGGGTCCGCCGCGAGGTTCTCGAGAGCCCGATCCGCAGGGCGACCGGTGGGTACGATCTAATCGCGCCCGATTGGCAGCCGACGTCTGCGAAGCCGGCTTCGCAGACGGTGACGATGGCACCTTGGGCAAGCTCAACGTCAAGAATCGGCCAACTGGAACAGATGCGCGTCGGTTGGGGACTTCATCCTCGCGAGCTCGGCCTCCGCGGCGATGAAGCCAAACGGCATCCAGTTCGGGCCCGTGATGATCTTCTGGAAGATCGCCTTCGCGTCGTCCTTCCGGCCGTTATAGAGGTACCAGTTCCCGACGCCGTACGCCAGGGTTGCCGCCGAGACCGGATCGCCGCCCGCGCGAAGCAGGTCTTCCGGCGCGCGCAGGCCTTTGTACATCAGGAGCCGGTCGTAGTACTGCTGGTCGTCCTTGACCTTCATTCCGGGAACGATCGGCTCCAGCACTTTCGCCGCTTCCTCGGTGCGGCCAAGGCGCCGAAGCGTCATGTAGAGCCAGTCGCTCGCGCCGGCGGTCTGGTCGTCGTTGCCCTTCGCCACCGCGAGGCACTGCCGATACACGGGCAGCGCATGCGCGAAGTCGCCCTTCAGGTAGTGGGCCAGCCCGAGGTGATAGTAGATGGCGTAGTGCAGCGTTTCGCTCGACATGACCTTCGGGTCCGCGGTGGACGGCTCCGGTTCGTCGGGCTTGCCCGCAATGAGCTGCGAGGCCTTGGTCAGGTCGGCAATCGCCTTGTCGAATTCGCGGACCGTGACGTAGCGGTGGCCGCGATGTCGGTAGAACCTGGCATCCACCGGGAACTTGGCGATGCCTCGTGTGAAGACGTCGATGGCCTCGCGCACGTGCCCCGCGACGGCTGCGCGCCGACCGAGCCAGAGGATCGCATCCGCGTTGTCTGGCGCCGTGCCCAGCGCCTCACGTGCACTCTGCAGGTTCGCTTCGGCGGCCTGCTTCGCCTCGGGCGCCAACTCCACCGGATAGAGCGGCCGACCGAGCAGTGACGTCGTCTCAGGCTTGGCAGCGGCGGTCTGCTTCGCACCCGATTGTTGGAATGGAGCCGGCGGCGAACCGGCCAGGGACACGACGGCCACGACAACGAGGATGGGCAGGACGAATGCGCGTACGCGTGAATGCATGCCAGGACCTCCAGGTGGATAGGCTGGCGACAGTATAGATCCGGATGAGGCGACCTGGCGAAGCTCCGTCGTCACCGAGATCAACACGTCCAGGATCAGCGGTCCCGCGCCGTGCTGCGCCACGTCGCTCGCCCGGAGTTGAATGACGCTTGGCGAATCGGCGGTCGACGAGGCCAGCACCGCGCCGAAATCGAGGTCGGGTCGTGCGTGAGCAGAATCCGACCGTTGTCTCGAGCCCACGCGAAGCCCGTCACCGCGCCATCGCGCGCATCCACGCTCTCCCGAGGGAGGTTGAGCCACGCACGGTCGGAGAGGGTGGAACGCGAACCCACGTGCCGATGGTGTTGTGGTCGCACGCAACGCGTACGCAGCTGCAGGGCCCATTAACGCAACCAGCGAGTTGACAATAGGTTAGTCAAATACGGCGACGTATTTGTGCCCTCAGGACTAAGTGCTGAGCGAGCACAACCGGCCACGTGCGCCGAAAGCCAATCGGTGGCCGTAATTGCGAGTCGAAGTACTTAGGGGTGGCGGAGAGGGTGGGATTCGAACCCAACTGGACCCTGTAGTTCCTATAACTTACAGATTCTACAATGCCGGCGTTGCCAGGAATGCCAGCGTTGCCGTGGCGCCTTGCACGCTATTGCACGCGCGGCCGACCACCGCTGGCGTGCAGAGCCCGAAAGCGTGCGCCAAGGCTTCGCGAACGTCGCGCCAGACGGTCTCCCCGCCCAGTTTGGCGCGTTGACACCCGGGGGACGCATCGTCTATGATTCATACGTATGTTTGATACATACGTATGACACACACGCCCTCCAGCCCGACGCCAGACACCCGCGAACGGCTCCTCGATACCGCCGAGCGGCTGTTCGCCGCGCGCGGGTTCGCCGGAACGTCAGTCCGTGAAATCACGGACGCGGCGGGGGCCAACCTGGGTGCGGTCAACTACCACTTCCACTCCAAGGAGAACCTCTACGCCGAGGTCTTCACCCGGCGCGCGGCTCTTCTCAGGGAGCCGGTCGTCGCGGCGGCCCGGACAACCATGAGCGTCGCCCGCACGAACCCGGCACAGGCGTTCGAAGCCCTCGGCCGCGCATTCCTGGCGCCGCACGAGGATCGCGACACGACCCAGTTCCTGCTCGCACTCTTCGCACGCGAGGCCATCGAGACCTGCCTGCCGCCGGGCCTGTTCGTGCGCGAGTTCCTCGTGCCGACCATCGACGCGATCACGAGCATCGTGCGCCGGGCGCGACCCGACCTGCCCGAGGCCGAGGCCCGGGCGTCCGCCCACGCGTTCTTCGCGCAGATCATGCACATCGTGAAGGGGGCCGGAATCGTCGCGACGCCCGTGGACGAGCAACTCGCGCACGCCGTGCGCTTCATGGTCGCCGCCGTCATGCACTTGGAGGCCGCGCCTCCCGGGCGGTCGCATCGCCAGCGGCAGCACAAGCAGTCCTGATGGAGAGCGTAATGGAACGAAACACATTCCTTGGTTTCCTGGCCGTCGCGGTCCTGGTCAGCGGATGCGGGAAAGCGCAGGCGCCCCAGTCGGCCCGGCCGGCTGGGGCCGTCGAAGTCGGCGTGGTGACGGTGCACCCCGAGCGTGTCGTGCTGACGACCGAGCTGCCGGGCCGGACGGCCGCCTACCTCATTGCCGAGGTGCGGCCGCAGGTGAACGGCCTCATCCAGGAGCGGAAGTTCGTGGAAGGGTCCACCGTCCAAGCGGGCTCGCTGCTCTACCAGATCGATCCGGCGCCGTATGAAGCCGCGCACGAGCAGGCGAAGGCTGCGCTCACCGTCGCGGAGGCGAACCTGCCGCCTGCGCGGTTGCGCGCGGAACGCATGAAGGGACTGGCCGAGATCCGGGCCACCGGCCAGCAGGACTCCGACGAGGCCACCGCCGCGCTTCTCCGCGCCGAGGCGGGCATCACGTCGGCCCGCGCCGCCGTGGAGAGCGCACGGATCAACCTCGCCTACACACCGCTCAAGGCGCCGATCACCGGGCGAACGGGGAAGTCTTCGGTGACGCCGGGCGCGCTCGTGACCGCCTATCAACCGACGTCGCTGGTCACGATCCAGCAACTCGACCCGATCTACGTCGACGTGACGCAGTCGAGCTCCGACCTGCTGCGCCTGCGCCGGAGCCTGCAGAGCGGCCAGATGACGCGCGCCGGTGCGGTCGAAGGCCAAGTCAAGCTCCTCCTCGAGGACGGCACGCGGTACTCGCGCGAGGGCAAGCTCCAATTCCGCGACGTCACGGTGGATCCGACGACGGGCTCGGTGGTCCTCCGCATGGTGTTCCCCAACCCCGAGGCCGTGCTTCTGCCCGGCATGTTCGTCCGCGCCGTCGTCGATGAAGGCGTGCTCGAGCAGGCCATCCTGGCGCCCCAGCAGGGCGTCAGCCGGGACGTGAAGGGGAACACGAGCGTCATGGTCGTGGACGCGGCGGGCAAGGTGGCCGTGCGACCGATTGTCGTGACCCGGGCGATTGCCGACCGGTGGCTCGTCACCTCCGGCCTGTCCGACGGCGACCGCGTGATCGTCGACGGGCTTCAGCGCATCCGGCCCGGGATGCCCGTGAAGGCCGTTCCGTACGCCTCGGCGGAGGCGCCAGCCGGAAGATCAACCGCCGCCGCGCCTGCGAAGTAGGGGGGACGACATGCTGTCCAGGTTCTTCCTCGACCGTCCCGTCTTCGCCTGGGTCATCGCCATCGCCATGATGCTGGCGGGCGGCCTGGCCATCTACAACCTGCCCATCTCGCAGTATCCGCCGATCGCCCCTCCGTCGATCTCCATCCGCGCGGCCTACCCGGGCGCCTCGGCCAAGACGGTCGAGGACAGCGTCACCCAGATCATCGAGCAGAAGATGACGGGCCTCGACAGGATGCTGTACATGAGTTCGACGTCCGACGCCTCGGGGTCGGCAGCCCTGACGCTCACGTTCGCGCCGGGCACGGACCCCGACCTCGCGTGGGCGAAGGTCCAGAACAAGCTCCAGCTCGCGCTGCCCATGCTGCCCGACGTGGTCCAGAGCCGCGGCCTGACGGTCAGCAAGTCGACCCGCAACTACCTGATGCTCGTCGGCCTCACCTCCGACCTTCCCGCCACCAAGGTGGAGGACCTCAGCGACTACGCGGTGTCGACGGTCGAGACGGTGCTCTCTCGCGTGCCGGGAGTCGGCGAGGTGGAGATCATGGGCGCGGGCTATGCCATGCGCATCTGGCTCGACCCCGACCGCCTCGCGAAGTACGGGATGACGGCGGGTGACGTCACCTCGGCCATCCGCACGTACAACGCGGAGGTGTCTGCCGGCCAGTTGGGCGGGTCCCCGGCGGTGCCGGGACAGCGCCTGAACGCCTCGATCCTCGTCCAGTCGCTCCTCGTGACGCCGGAGGAGTTCGCCGCGATTCCCCTGAGGACGAACGCCGACGGGTCGATCGTGCGCGTGCGCGACGTCGGGCGCACCGAACTGGGCACCGAGGCGGCCGACATCCGGGCGCAGTACAACGGGCTGCCGGCGACCATCCTGGCCATTCGGCAGGAAGCGGGCGCGAATGCCCTCGACACGGCCAACGGGGTCAAGGCCGCGATGGAGGACCTCTCGAAGTACTTCCCGGTGGGCATGCGGGTCGTCTACCCGATGGACACGACGCCGTTCATCCGTGTCGCCATCGGCGAGGTCGTCAAGACGCTCATCGAGGCGGTCGTCCTCGTCTTCTTCGTCATCTACCTCTTCCTCGGGAACCTCCGGGCGACGCTGGTGCCCACGATCGCCGTGCCGGTCGTCATCCTCGGCACGTTCGGCATCCTGGGCGCGCTCGGCTATTCGATCAACATGCTGACGATGTTCGCCATGGTCCTGGCCATCGGCCTCCTCGTCGACGACGCCATCGTCGTCGTCGAGAACGTCGAACGCGTGATGAGCGAAGAGGGCCTGCCCCCGTGGGAGGCGACGCGGAAGTCGATGGACGAGATTACGTCCGCGCTGATCGGCATCGGGCTCGTCCTGGCCGCGGTCTTCGGGCCGATGATGTTCTTCCCCGGCTCCACGGGTGTCATCTACCGCCAGTTCTCGGTGACCGTCATCGCGTCGATGCTGCTGTCGGTGGTCGTCGCCCTGGTCCTCTCGCCCGTTCTGTGTGCGTCGCTGCTTCGGCCCGTCGCGAAGGGGCATGAAGCCGCAGAGACCGGCTTCAGGCTGTTCCGGCCGTTCTTCCTCTGGTTCGACCGCGTCTTCTCCCGCACGCGGGACGGGTACGCAGGGGCCGTCGCCCACATCCTGAGGCGGAAGCTGCCCTACGCGGTGGTCTTCCTCGCGATTGTCGGCGCCCTCGTGGTGCTCTTCTCTCGGATGCCCACCGGGTACCTGCCCGACGAGGACCAGGGCATCCTCATGGGCATCGTCCAGCTGCCCGTCGGCTCCACGCTCGAGCAGACCGAGGCCGTGCTCGGCGAGATCAAGACCTACTTCGCCGACCACGAAAAGGCTGCCGTCGAGTCGTTCATGGGGATTGCCGGCGTCGGCATGGCCGGCCGCGGACAGAACCAGGCGATGGCCTACGTCAAGATGCAGGACTGGGATCTCAGGCGGAAGCCGGGACTGAGCGCGAAGGAAGTGGCCGGGCGGGCGATGATGGCGCTCTCGCGCATCAAGGGAGCCAGCATCTACATGGTGCCGCCGCCGCCCGTCACCGAGCTGGGCACCGCGACCGGCTTCGACTTCATGCTCCAGGATCGAGGCGACCTCGGCCACGACGGGTTGTCACGTGCGCGCGACCAGTTGCTCGGCATGGCGGCCAGGGACCCCCGACTCACCCGGGTGCGTCCCAACGGCATGCCGGACGTTCCGCAGTACAAGGTGGATATCGACTGGGAGCGGGCCGGGGCACTTGGTGTGCCGGTCAGTTCGGTCCAGAGCTATCTCGCAACGGCCTTCGGCAGCGCGTACGTCAACGACTTCGTCCAGGGTGGGCGCGTGAAGCGGGTCTACGCGCAGGCCGATGCGCCATTCCGCATGCTCCCGAGCGACATCGACCACCTGCAGGTCCGCAACAACCAGGGCGCCCTCGTCCCGTTCTCGGCCGTGGCGTCGGGCCGCTGGGTCTACGGTTCGCCGCGCCTCGAGCGCTACAACAGCGTCCCCGCGATGAACATCCAGGGCGAGCCTGCGCCCGGGTACAGTTCCGGCGACGCCATGAACGCCATGGAGGCACTGACTGCCAAGCTCCCCGCGGGTGTGGGGTTCCAGTGGACCGGTCTCTCGTACCAGGAACGCATGGCCCAGGCGCAGACCGGGCTCCTCTACTCGTTCTCGGTGCTCGTCATCTTCCTGGTCCTTGCTGCCCTCTACGAGAGCTGGACGGTGCCGATCGCGATCCTGCTGGCGCTGCCGCTCGGTGTCATCGGCGGCGTCCTGGCAACGACGCTTCGCGGCCTGCCGGGTGACGTCTACTTCCAGATCGGCCTGCTGACCGTGCTCGGCCTCACGACGAAGAACGCCATCCTCATCGTGCAGTTCGCCCAGCGGCATCTCGAAGAGGGCATGGGCCTCGTCGAGGCGACCGTCGAGGGAGCCAAGCTCCGCCTCCGCCCGATCGTCATGACGTCCCTGGCGTTCGGCATGGGCGTGCTGCCGCTGGCCATCGCGAACGGGGCCGGGGCCGGCGCCCAGGCGGCCATCGGCACGAGCGTGCTGGGCGGGATGCTCACCGCCACGTTCCTGGCGATCTTCTTCATCCCGTTGTTCTACGTGTTCGTGGTCCAGATCTTCGGTCGGGACGCCAGGAAACGGCGGACGGAACCCGCCGCGGCTGCTGCCGTCCATTCCTCGGGGGGGCTCTAACCATGCATCGATGCCGCGCTCTTCTCCTCGGCGGAGCGGTGCTCGCCCTCGGCGGCTGCTCGCTGGCTCCGAAGTACGCCCGCCCGGCATCGCCGGTCCCGCCCGCTTTTCCCGTGGTGGAAACGGCCGCCGACGCGCCCGTGGCGCCGGAGGTGCCGTGGCAGGAGTTCTTCACGGATGGACGCCTCCGGTCCGTGGTCGAGCAGGCGCTCGCCAACAACCGCGACCTGCGGGTTGCGACGCTCAACATCAAGCGAGCGCAGGCCCTCTACCGTATTCAGCGCGCCGACCGTTTTCCCGCCGTCAACGCTGGTGCGACCGTGTCGTCGCAGCGCGTCCCGGACAAGGCCACCCCTACCGGCGAGGGGTACAGCTCGACGGAGTACACGATCGCCCTCGGCGTCACCTCGTGGGAGATCGACTTCTTCGGCCGTATCCGCAGCCTCGAGGCGGCGGCACTCGAGCAGTACCTCTCAACGGAGCAGACGGGCCGCGCCACGCAACTGGCCCTCGTCGCCGCCGTGGCCGAGACCTACCTCGCGCGCGCCGCCGATGCGGACGGCCTGAAACTCGCGAATTCCACCCTCGAGACACAACGGGCGTCCCTCACCCTGATCCAGAAGAGCCGCGATCTCGGCGTGGCGTCGAATCTCGAACTCAGCCAGATCCAGAGCCAGGTGGAGGCGGCTCACGCCGACGTCGCACGCTATACGGCCTACGTGGCCCTCGACCTGAACGCCCTCCAGGTCCTCGTCGGCGCGCCGGTCGGTCCCGACCTCCTGCCCGACGGCCTGGCCGCAGTGAACCCGCCGCGCCCAATCTCGGCCGGCCTCTCCTCCGACGTGCTCCTTCGCCGGCCCGACATCCTCGCCGCCGAGCATCAACTCCGGTCGGCCAACGCGAGCATCGGCGCCGCGCGTGCGGCGTACTTCCCCCGCATCACCCTCACGGCGGGCGTGGGCCTGGAGAGCACGGAACTCTCGTCGCTTCTGGGCGCGGGGACGGGCTTGTGGAGCTTCGCCCCGCAGATCGTGCAGCCGATCTTCAACGCCGGCGCGACGAAGGCGAAGGTCAAGGTGTCGATGGTGGACCGCGAGATCGCCGTCGCCCGCTACGAGAAGGGCATCCAGCAGGCGTTTGCCGAGGTGTCGAACGCACTCACCCTCCGCCAGACTCTTGTCAGCCAGAGGGAGGCGCAGGAGGCGCTCGTCACGGCGCTCGACGAGACCTATCGGCTGTCCGACGCCCGCTACAAGGCCGGCATCGACGGCTACCTCGGGGTGCTCGTCGCTCAGCGGGCGCTTTTCGTGGCGCAGCAGGGCCTCGTCTCCGTGCGGTTCGCCGAGCAGGCGAACCTCGTCACGCTCTACAAGGTCCTGGGCGGAGGTGTGTGAGCCGCGAGTGAACGGCCCCCGACATCAACCGGAGGCAGGGTTTCAGTACCGGCTCGCCACCGTCCGGTCCTTCTCGTGACGCAGCTACAGGCGCTGTCCGAGGGTGTGTGGTTACAAGCCCGCGCGGGCGGAGGGCTGGCGTTCGGGGTTCCCGGACGGCCGTCGGCGTTCGCGCGGCACGCCAGATGCCGTTCAACTCTCTTCCCTCTTGCGTTCCTGGCTCGTCTGGGGTGAAATCCGCCGAGCATCCTCCCCAGAACAGCCTCCATTGGAGTGCCGATGGACGACCGCCTTGTGACACTCGAGCAGAAGGTGTCTCAGCTGTCGAGCGCGGTGACCGCGCTCCCGATCCTCTCGGAAGCGACCGTGCGCGTGAAGCTGCTCTCGCCGCCGGTTGCCGCGATCGCGATGGGCGGCATCACGGCCCTTGCGCTCGTCACGGCGTGGCATCGCCGCATCCTGAGCCTGGCCTGGATCATCAGCCTGGGAGGACTGGCGGCGACGCTGCTCTTCCTCGCCGCGCTCGGGCCGGTCACGCCGTTCGGTTTCTACCTTGCCTTCCTTGGCGTGTTCACGCTGTGGATGGGTTACACGCTCGACTGGATCTGGCTGCGCTGGCCGGTCGCGTTTGTCGCGGACCTCTGCGTGCTGGGGATGGCAGGGTCGTTCGTCGGCGTGTGGCAGCGCGATGGTGCGGGCGCGGTGATGGTGCTGCAGCCCGTGATCTTTGCCGCGTACCTGGTCAGCATCGCGGCCCGGACGATCGGGCGGTCGCGTGATGTCATTCCGTTCGAGGTCGTGCTGACGATGGTGCTCGACGATCAGGCGTGGCTGGCCGCTGGGTAACACACGATGCCGGCCCTTCGACTTAGGCGGAGATGGATTGTACCCGGGCGGATGCCTTGAGCATGAACCCGTTGGGCGCGACCAAGGTGACCATCGCCCGACGCACCCGGAAAGATCTTCCGCGACCTCCGGACGAACCCGGAGGTTGGTCGAAACTGGCGCACCAATTTCGAGCGCTATGCCGCTTTGACAAGGCGCGGCACCGGAAGATACCGCCGCAGAGCCCTTACGTTACTCGACGCGCTCGCCGCAGATTCAGACCGCGTTTCACGGTAGGCAAGCTGGGGGTCAGCGTACTGTCGTCTCCCGATACAGACGAACTGGACGGAACGGTGTTTCGACTCGGTTCGTTTATCGACGGTGTTGTGAAGCTGCGGGTATTCCGCCCGGCTGGAGGAGGGCCGACCGTCCCCTTTTCGGAGAACCCCGCCGGGCCAGACCGGCCTCGGGGCCCTTGAAGAGCGTCCGCTCGGAAGGAGCGCGCGATGCGACTTCGCAGCGACGTCGCGTGGGTCCTGAGCGCACCTACACGGGCATCTCTGGAACCCACGTGGCCAAAGTGCGCCTATTTTCGGGCATTCCGAAGCCAGGAATGGCCCCAGATGTGGGCGCCATTGCACGCGATCACACGCGAGAACCCACTGCGCCCAGCTAAGTTGTTGAAAAGAAAGGATCGAGGAATGGCGGAGAGGGTGGGATTCGAACCCACGTGCCGCTTACGCGACAAGACGCTTTCGAGGCGCCCCCGTTACGACCACTTCGGTACCTCTCCGCGGTACGGAAGGACAATTGCTTATTGTAACCGAGGAGACGGGATGCGCCAAGACCCGCGCGACCCGCGCCGACCGTGTGAGGCAAACTGCCTGCTGCGAACTGCCTGTCCGGGCGACCAACCGATCGCCCCTGCACTGCCTGCTAGCCACTGGCCACTGGCAACTGACCACTGCCTCCCCCTCCCCGCCGCTCCTTGAAGAAGCCCTGGATGATCTCGCGGCACTCGTCCGCGAGTACGCCCTGAACGACGTCGAACGTGTGGTTGAGGCCCGGCGACTCGTGCGCCCGCACGGAGGAGACGATGGCTCCGGTCCGCGGTTCGAGCGCGCCGAACACGAGCGTGCCGACGCGCGCGTGCACCAGCGCGCCGACGCACATCAGGCACGGCTCGACAGTCACGTAGAGCGTCGAGCCGGTGAGACGGTAGTTCCCGGCTCGCGCGGCGGCCGCACGAATGGCCACGATCTCCGCATGGGCTGTCGGGTCGTGGCTCCCGATCGGCTGGTTGAACCCGGCGCCCGTGATCTGCCCGTCGATCACCAGAACGGCGCCCACCGGGACCTCACCGGCCGCTGCCGCCAACCGCGCCTGCGCGAGCGCCTCGCGCATGAAGAGTTCGTGTGGATCCATGGTCAGATGGCGGGTCTGAAGGCCCGCCTGGCACCCTTTCTACCGTTTGGCGCGGCCGACCAGGTCCGCCGCCGCCTGCCCGAGCAGCAGCGTCTCGGTCGTGGCGCACACCAGCGAGTGCCCCGCCGCGAACGCACGGTCAGCCGCCTCGCCGTCCACCACGAAGATGCCGCAGGCCAAAGGCTTCGCATCGCTCGCGCTGACGATCGCGGCAATCGCCTCCTGCACATCCGGCGCGCCGATCTCGCCGGGCTTCCCCAGGCTCGCCGACAAGTCGAACGGCCCGATGAACACCGCGCTGATCCCCGGCACCCCCACGATCTCGCGGATGTTCGCCACCGCGGCGATGTGTTCCACCTGCGCCACGATGAGTGTGTCGTCGTTGTCGTGCGCAATGGCGGCCTGTAACCGGCCGCCATATCCCTGGGCGCGCGCCACGCCGATACTGCGTTCGCCCGCCGGCGGGTACTTGGCTGCACGCACCGCCGCCCGGGCCTCCGACGCCGTGTTGACGTGCGGCACGATGATCCCCGCCGCACCCGTGTCGAGCGCCTTCGCAATGAGGATCGGCTCGTTGTGCGGGACGCGAACGATGCAGGGGCACGAGTGAGAGACGGCCTGCACTATACGCTGCACGGCGGCGAAGTCCAGGAGGCCGTGTTCCATGTCGATGAACAGCCAGTCGAAACCGGCCGCGGCCATCACCTCCGCGATCTCGGGCGACGGCAGCGTGAGCAGCGTCCCGAGCAGCGGCTTGCGGCGTTCGAGGCGTGCGCGAAATCTGGCGTTGGACGTGTCGGACAAGCAATCCTCCGGGTAAAAGCGGGTTCCGGACCGTGAGCGTACCATAACTTCCCAACCAGGGAGCCGGGTGCACCGTCCAAACATCCGACCTCGCGGCCCCGTCGTTCGAATCGTCACCACGGCCCCCGGACCAAGAAACTACCGCATGCCCGCCCGGCCTGGACGGATCGCCCTGCCAGTCGTTGTCGTCGTGCTCGTGCTCGTTGGCGGGTGGCTTGCGGACGTCCGCAACGTCGCCGCCGCACCTGAGTTGCAGGCACTATCCGCCGCCGCAGGTGCATCACCCCAGGGAAAAACGCCCCAGGAAGCGCCGCCTCGAGCCGCCCCTCCCAAGGGTGCGCCGCCCAAGGGTGCGCCTCCCCAGGGCACGCCTCCACCAGGCATTCCTCCCGGCCCACCGCCCGGCCCGCCGCCGCCCCGCGGCCTCCGCATCTTTCTCGACTGCACCAACGCGTACTGCGACGACGATTTCTTCCGCTCCGAGATCGCGTTCGTCGATCACGTGCGGGACCGCCGCGATGCCGATGTCCACGTGCTCGTCACGGCCCAGGACACGGGCGGCGGGGGGCGCGATTACTCGATCGCGCTGATCGGCCTCGGCCGGTTCGACAAGGTCGATCACACCCTGCACTACGTCTCGAAGAACACCAACACCGAGGACGCCAACAGGCGAGGGCTGGTGAGCACCGTCAAGCTCGGACTCGTCCGGTACGTGGCCGACACGCCGGCCGGCGGCGAGCTGCAGATCACGCATCGCCGCACCGCGCTTCCCGGAGCGCCGGCCGCCGGCAGCCGCGATCCATGGAACTTCTGGGTCTTCCGGACAAACCTCCGTGGCGGCGGCAGCGGCGAGACGTCCAGGACATCGGTGAATCTCTCAGGGGGCCTCTCGGCCAACCGCGTCACCGAGGCGTGGAAGATCCTCACCAGCGCGAACGGCAGCTACAGCGAGAGTGACTACACGTTCCCCGAAGGCGATACGTTCAACAGTTTCTCGAGGAGTTGGAGCGGGTCGGCGCTGATCGTCAAGAGCCTCGGGGCGCACTGGGCGGCCGGCGGCCAGGGATTGGCCTCGTCGTCCACGTACCTCAACCAGAAGTTGAAGGCGCGTGCCGCGCCGGCCATCGAGTACAACCTCTATCCGTACTCCGAATCGACCCGGAAGCAACTGACGTTCAACTACGCGGTGGGACTGAACCGCTTCAACTACCTCGAGCCCAGCATCTTCGACAAGCTGGGCGAGACGCTGATGGACCAGACGCTGACGGTCTCGCTCGACCTGCGACAGCCCTGGGGTACGACGAGCACCTCGTTCGAGGCCTCGCAATTCTTCAACAACCTCAGCAAAAATCGGCTGGTGCTCTACAGCTCTCTGGACGTCAGGTTGTTCAAGGGTTTCTCGGTATCGGCGTGGGGCAGCGTCTCACGGATCCGGAACCAGCTGTACCTGCCGAAAGGCGAGGCGACGAACGAAGAGGTCCTGGTGCGTCAGCGCCAGCTTGCCACGTCGTACGACTACTACCTGTCACTCGGCTTCAGCTACAGCTTCGGCTCGATCTTCAACAACGTGGTGAACTCGCGGTTCAATGGGTTCGGGTACTGACGCAGCCGCAAGCCGCCAGTCGCGAACCGCAAGCCGCGTGTCAGGCCCGCTCGCTCTGGCAGTTCCAGCAGATGTCGAACCAGCCGTCGTTCGACTCGTGGCAGCAGGGACACTCCCACGGCTGGCCCATGGTCGAGCATGGCTCCGGCGCGGTCTTCGCCCGCTCGGCAAACTCCACCACCACGTCGCGCGCTTCGTCGAGCTGGTCCTCGGGCACCAGCACCTTGATCGCCGCGGTGGTGCCGCCAGCGATCATGTACGGCGCCATGGTACCCATCACCTCGTCGCCCAGCCGCGCGGACACGCCCGCAGCCTCGAGCAAGTCGCGAAGGATTGCAGTGTCGGCGGTGCCGCCCGCGTAGACGATGACCAAGGGAACCGTCGGCATGCTGCAGAGAATAGCACGCAGGGCTGCATTGGGGTCACGTCCTGAATGATGGTCTTTTTCACGTCTGACCCCGTGTGGTAGGGTGCCAGACGTGAAAGAAGTGAATCCGAGGAGGCGCATATGAGGATCGCACTTAGCAGTCTGATAGTTGACGATCAGGAGAAGGCCCTGAAGTTCTACACCGAGATCCTGGCCTTCGTGAAGAAGGCGGATCTTCCGGCTGGGAAGTTCCGCTGGCTGACGGTGATCTCGCCCGAGGGACCGGGCGACATCGAGCTCGTGCTCGAACCCAACGAGAACCCGGCGGCCGGGACGTTCCAGAAGGCGCTCTTCGATCAAGGCATCCCACTCACGGCGTTCGCGGTCGACGATCTTCAGAAAGAGCACGAGAGGATGACAGGGCTGGGCGTGGTGTTTCGCACGGCGCCGACACAGATGGGACCGACGACCGTCGCCGTCTTCGAAGACACCTGCGGCAATCTCATCCAGCTCTACCAGATTCCGGGCATCAGCCGGTAGCGCACGCGACGCGCGTATGCTGAAGGGATAGACCCTTCGGATGTCCTGAGCGAGGAACACCTCCGGCGTGACCAGGCCGCGAGCATCGGAGATGAGTCCAATCACGCGGGGACGCGAGGGGATGGCCTTCATGGAAGCCCGCGGCGCCGACCTGATCGGGGCCGCGCCTCCCGGCGGCTACGCCAGATCGAACAGCAGGATTTCGGCCGCACTCTCGCCGGACACCGTGACGGCCTTCTCGCCGCTGATGGCGGCGCCATCGCCCGCCGCCAGCGACCGGCCGTCCAGGGCGACCTGCCCGCGCGCCACTTGCAGCCAGCCGTGCCGACCCGGCGCGAACGCGTGCGTCACCGCCTGCCCCGGCGCCAGGACCGCCGTGTAGAGGGTCGCGTCCTGGTTGATCGTGACCGAGCCGTCCCCGCCATCGTGCGAGGCGACCGCGAACAGGCGCCCCGCCATCGCCTCGGCCGGAATGGTCTTCTGCTCGTACGACGGCGTGAGCCCCCGCCGGTCCGGCACGATCCAGATTTGCAGGAAGTGGACCGGCGCGACGTTCGAGTGGTTGAACTCGCTGTGGGTGATGCCGGTTCCCGCCGTCATGCGCTGCACGTCACCCGGCCGGATGACCGAGCCGTTGCCCATGCTGTCCCGGTGCGCAAGGGCGCCGTCCAGCACGTAGGTCACGATCTCCATGTCGCGGTGCGGGTGGGTCCCGAACCCCTGGCCGGGCTGCACCCGGTCCTCGTTGATCACCCGCAGCGACCTGAACCCCACGTGATCGGGATCGAAGTATTCGGCGAACGAGAAGGTGTGCCTGGTGTCGAGCCAGCCGTGGTCGAAGTGCCCGCGCTCGTCGCGCGGGCGGACCGTGATCATGGTGAACCTCCTGCGGGGGGCGACTGCCCGTCAGCCCTTTGCGGGCCCGGCGGCCTTCAGAATCAGCTCCACGTCGAGCGTGATGGTGACCGCGTCGCCGACGACCACGCCGCCCGCCTCGAGGGCGGCGTTCCACACCAGGCCGAAGTCCTTGCGGCTGATCGTGGCGGTGGCAGAGGCGCCCACGCGCTGATTGCCGTAGGGATCCTTGATGACCGACGTGGGGCCGTCCACCTCGAACACGACAGGCCTGGTGACGCCGTGGATCGTCAGGTCGCCCGCCATTTTGAACTTGCCCTTGCCAACCGGCTCCACCGAGGTCGACCTGAACGTCAACGTCGGGTACTTCGCCACATCCAAGAAGTCCGGGCTCTTCAGGTGGGCGTCGCGCTTCGGTTCGCGCGTGCTGATCGAGGAGGCGTCAATCGTCGCCTCCAAGACCGCCGTGGATAGGTCCTTGCCGTCCCACACCACGGAGCCAGACGTCTTGGTGAACTCGCCCTTCACGTTGGAGATCATCAGGTGGCGGACCGAGAACTGGGCCGCCGAGTGAGCCTCGTCGATGATCCACGTGGCCTGCTGTGCGGACAGCGGGCCCGCGACCAGCGGCATCCCGACCACCGTCAGGGCCTGGAATAACTTGCGCGTCATCGTGCACTCCTTTGCCGCCCGGCGTGAGCGGGCACCTGCCGCTTGCGCCGGCGGTTCGACGCGCGGCGCTAAACAAATGTCCACACAACTGTCGTTGTCACATCTATCGACCGTGTTTACGGACGTCTGCGCCCGCCACCCAGCGAAGCTCCGCCTCAAACCGCCGAGATCGGAGAGGCGGCCGTCGCGGATCTGAGTGGCCCGCCGTCGCGCGCCTTCTCGAGCAGGTCGATCAACTGCTCGAGCGACCGCTTCCCCAGGTGCGAGAGCTGCCGGGCGTGCAGGTCCGCCACCGGCCGGTCGAGGCCAACCAGCACGTCGATCCCCCCCCGCGTGATGTTGGCCGTCACGACGCGACGATCCCGGGCGTCGCGAGTCCGGGCGATCAGCCCGCGTCGCTGCAGACGGTCGAGAAGCCTGGTGATGTCCGGATCCCTGGTCACCATGCGTTCCCCGATCTCGCCGCACGCCAGCCCGCCCGGCCCCGCCCCGCGCAGGATCCGCAGCACGTTGTACTGCGTCGGCGACAGGTCCGCCCCCTTCAGCAGGTCAACCAGCCCGCGCATCAGCGCGTCGGCCGTGTGCTCGAGGTTCAGGAACGCCTCGGCTTCCAGCGATCCAAAGGGCCGGCGCTGCCTGATGGCGTCCCGGAGTCGACCAACCATGAAAAGATATTACTCGTCATAACGACTAATGTCAAGACGTATATTATCGGCCCCGCGGCGCCTGCCTCGCGACCAGACGCTTGCCGAGCGGATCGCAACCAAGGGTGACCCCCGACCCTCGCGCTGGGCAAGCGGGCGCTCGGCCTGTCCTCATGACGGCGTCCCCGAGTTTGAGATGAAGAGAACCGCGCGTAGGCGGTTGGGGGCGGAACAGAATATACCAGAATCGAAGGCAGGAGCCGCCGGGCCGCATCCTCGTGCTTGACGTCCCGCCTCCAGCGCCGACCCGAACACTGCGGCACGACCGCTCGATCGATTTGGACTTGCCGTAGGATCTTTACCTACGTAGGCACCGTGACCCCCAGCATCCCGAGGCCGTCGTCGCCTACAGTCTGGAGACCCCTGGCTCATACGCGGATGGGGCAGGCTTGCGGATGGGCAGTGTCTACTAGGGTTACTGGGCCGACCAACCTGGATGGGCCGTCAACGAGCAGGACATGATTCTGTTTGGACGGTAGGCCACCCTTACACCTCGGCCGCCTCTTCGATGGCTCTGGCAAAGCTGAAGTCCGGATCGAGGCCCTAGTCCCACACGCGGCCGAGCACGTCGCGCATCCCGGGCGCGATCTGCTCGAGTTCGTCGCAGACGCCGCCCGTATCAAGATACGGTGGTTCCCAATTTTCGTCCTGGCAGACGTACTTCCCATCCTCAAGTCCGGACTCGGCGATGCAATCGTCCCATGACTCCCGATGAGTCGCCAACGTTCTACCGACGACGTGTCCTATTTCCAGCCGCTCGATTTGCGCGTGAACCGCGCGGGCAACGCCGGCTTGGTCTCAGGTGCACGTTCCGGCTCTCCTGACGCGGCCCCGATCTCTCGTTCGAGGTCTTCGTCGTTGGGCAACCCTCCGAGCTGGTCCACGAACATCAGAGAGTGTTGCGACGGGATCTCGAATCTCTTGCCGCAGGCCTTGCACGTGACCTCGTCGTCGAGCCGGAGCAGGTAGTCGCGCAGCTTCGCGAATTTGGCCCGGTCGCCCTCGTCGGCCCCCGCCGGCGGCTTGTCCTTCTTCGAGCGCCGTACCCATCGAATGTTGTATTCACCGGTCCGTCGGCACTTGGGGCACTGATATCGGGCCTGTCGGATTTCCGGCTTTTCCGTGAAGAAGGCGCGTTCGTCGATCATCCTCTCATGATAGCAATGAATGGCGATGTCGTCGCGTTCCTGAGATTGACGGTTGCCATGGTGCTCGCGTCGGCCTGCGCCGAAATCGGCTTGCTTGATGGCGTCCGTGGTTTAAAAAGGGCAATAGGAGGGCAACGTGCTCCAAGTGGCGCGGGCCCCTTCGAAAGTTCGGGAAAGCTCTGAGGAAAGTGGCGTGCGCGGCCGAAGCTCAACTGCAGCAGACCCTGTAGAATCGGGGTCGGCTGTCACCCCTCGTGGCGCCCTGTGGCCCCTTGCACGCGCGTGTTCTGGAATTTCCCGCAAGTTCTTACAAGCGGCGTTGGGGGAAAAACACTGCGAGCGGGATGGCAGGTGGCAGGTGATGGCAGGCGGTCACCGTTGCAGGCGGGCCGTCGCTTGCAACACGGTGCTACGCCGCGCTTGTGTCGATGTCAGAACTGACATATCCTCGTGGTGCCAGGATGAAGAGGATCAAGCGCGCGACACTCGAAGCCCATGGCTGGCGCCTCGGCACGGCGGCGGACTTCCTCGACCTGACGCCCGAGGAAGCGGCCTTTGTTGGAACCAAGCTCGCGCTGAGCCAGAGCGTTCGCGACCGACGGATGGCACAGGGGCTGTCACAGGCGGCACTCGCCAACCGCCTGACGTCGAGCCAGTCTCGCGTCGCGAAGATGGAAGCCGCTGACCCGACGGTATCGGTGGACCTTCTCCTGCGGGCCCTTTTCGCGCTCGGGGCAAAGCCGAGTGATGTCGCGTCGGCCATTCGGAAAGGGCAGTCGCGGGCCGCCTGACGGCGCGCCTGCCCGCGGCCGTCGGGCGCGCCATTAGACCACCTTCCGCCCGCGGTCGGCCGCATCTGGCTCACTCCATCTCGTCCTGGTCCCGCTCTGGCTCGAACTCTTTGAAGCCGCACGCAGAGAGGCCCTCGGGCGCGACCGCAATCACTCTGGCGATCAACTTGATGAGGTCGGCTTTTCCGCCGTTCGAGCGTCACGATCATCCCATGCACCGCGGGAGGAGTCACCTTGAAGCCCTGGCCGAGCGAACCGCGTCCGAATGTATTCCCGGGCGCTGTCGGGAGGGAGCTTGACCGTTCCCGGCCCGCTCCTCACGAAGAAGTCGCCGTCCGTTGAAGCCTCCATCCCCTTCCACTTCAGGAACACCGGCTCGGGGCTCCGCTGGCAGCTCACCACGCACACCGTCTTGCCTTGCACGATCTGCGTCTTTGGGTCGATGCACGTACCGGCCCGGTCGCCCAGGCCGTTGCGGACGACCTGGGCGAGGTGCCGCATGAACTTGTCGTCGCTCTCCAGCCCGTCACGCTCGATGCCCACGATCGAGCCGTCGTCGGCCACGCCGATCAAGAGGTCTCCGCCTTCGGTATTCAGGAACGCGGCGATAGCCTTCAGCACGGCGTGCGTCACACCCTTGTCGTCCTGCCGATCCTCCTTGAGGTTCCAGCGCAGCGTGGACTTGAACTCCAGCGTCTTCGACTCGCCGCGCTTGATCAACTCCTCGGCGGTACGGTGCGCGCGCAGGTACTGGTCGAAAAGGAAGTTCTTGATCGCCTCGCCGAAGGCGCGGTCGTCGGTGATGCGCTTGTAGAGGTCGAAGTTCGAGTCGACGATCTCCTGGATCACGTGCTCGACCTTCTGGTCGAAAGTGAGCCGCACGTTCTCCCGAGTGTTGACGCGCGCGGCGGCGTCGAGCGCCGAGTCGTCGTCGAGCTTCTCCATCATCTGGCCGAGCGTTCCACGATGCTCGGGGCCGAGGTTGAGCCCGAAGCGCTCGTTCAGCTCGGCGATGATGCGAGAGAGCGCCTCCAGATCTTCCGGCGCGGACCCGTGGGCGCCCTTGGTGCCCACGGGGTCGAGGACGCCCGGCTTGCGTTCGAGGGCGACCGTGCCGCTGCCAGTCTGCTGGATTCGGTAGGACTCCATGTCGATATTCTGCTGGACCTCGCGTGGCAACGTCGTCCGATCGGCGGGCAGCAGCCGGCGCAGGTGCCGCGCGAAGACATAGAGCTTCTCGAGGTCAGCGTCGGCGAAGGTGAGCACCTGGGCGAGGAAGGCATAGAGCCGCACGTAGTCGGTGAGCTGCCCCCGAAAGTCCTGCTGCTCCTGCTCGCAGAGCGCCTGGAAACGCTCGACCACGGGGGCGAGCACAGCGTAGAGCTGGTCCTGCGTCGCCTTTGGGTCGAAGTAGATCTTGGCGAAGGCGTCCACGTCCGCCTGCGTATACACCGGGAACGCCGCGAGCCGCGTCTGGACCTCGTAGAGTAGGTTCGGGTCGGTGGACTCGGAGAGGAGCGTCGTCTCGTAGTAGGGCTCGAAGGCGTCCTTGATCTCATCCGCCTCGTTGGCGAAGTCGAGCACCATCGTGCCCTTCTTCTCCGGGTACGTGCGGTTGAGGCGCGAGAGCGTCTGCACCGCGTTCACCCCGCCGAGCTTTTTGTCCACGTACATCGTGTGCAGCAGCGGCTGGTCGAAACCGGTCTGGAACTTGTTGGCGACGACCAGGAACCGGAACTCCAGCCGCTCGAAGGTCTTGGCGGTCTGCGCCTCCGGGAATCCGTTCATGCCGGACTCGGTGTAGGACTGACCGCCGTCCTGGACGGTTCCAGAAAATGCCACAATCGCCTTGCACGGATAGCCCCGCTCGGCGACGTACCTGTCCACGGCCAGCTTGTACCGCACCGCGTGCAGGCGCGAGCGCGTGACGATCATCGCCTTGGCCTTGCCGCCGATCTCGCCCTGCACCTGCGCGGCGAAGTGCTCGACGCAGATCCTCACCTTCTCAGCGATCGCGTGCGGGTGCAGCTCGACAAAGGACTTGAGCAGGTACTCCGCCTTCTTCTTGTCGTAGCGCGGGTCGCCCTCGACCTTCTTGAGCAGCCGCCAGTAGGCCTTGTAGGTCGTGTAGTTCGCGAGCACGTCGAGGATGAACCCCTCCTCGATCGCCTGGCGCATGCTGTAGAGGTGAAAGGGCGCGAATTTCCCGTCGGGCCGTTTGGTGCCGAAGAGCTCCAGTGTCTTCGGCTTGGGTGTCGCGGTAAACGCAAAGGTCGAGACGTTCGCCAGGCGCCCCCGCTTCTCCATCTCCGCGAGGATGGTGCTCTCCAGCTCCTCCTCCGGCGTCTCCGCCCCGGCTTCCTGCTCCTCCGCCTCTTCCAGTGACCGCGACGCCAGTACGGACTTCAGGCTCTTCGTGCTCTCGCCCGACTGCGACGAGTGCGCCTCGTCCACGATCACGGCGAAGCGCTTACCCCGCAATTCGCCGATCTCCTTCGCGATCACCGGGAACTTCTGCAGCGTGGTGACGATGATCGTCTTGCCCGACTCGAGCGCCTCCTTGAGTTGGCGCGAGGTGGTGTCGATGTTCTCCACGACACCGAGCGTCTGCTCGAACTGACGCATGGTGGCCTGGAGCTGGCGGTCGAGCACGCGCCGGTCGGTGATGACCACGATCGAGTCGAAGACGCGCCGGTCGCTCGCGTCGTGAAGCGTCGAGAGCTGGTGGGCGAGCCAGGCGATCGTGAAGCTCTTGCCGCTGCCGGCCGAGTGCTGGACGAGGTAACGCTGGCCCGCGCCGCGTGCGCGGGCGTCTGCCACGAGGCGGCGCACGCAGTCGAGTTGCTGGTAACGCGGGAAGATGAGGAAGCGCTTGCCCGTCTTGCGCCCCTTCTCGTCCTCCTCCTCGACCTCATGGACAAACTGGCGCACGAGGTCGAGCACGCTGTCGCGGGCCCATGTCTCCTCCCACAGATAGGCGGTCGGGTAGAGGCGGGTTTCAAACCCGCCCCTACCGGCCGTTGGCGGCACGGGTGGATTGCCGGCGCCGCCGAACTTGCCCTGGTTGAAGGGGAGGAAGCGCGTCTTCGGCCCGGCGAGCTGGGTGGTGACGTACACGAGGTCCGGGTCCACCGCGAAGTGCCCGAGACAGCGGCCGTAGGCCAGCAGCGACTCGCGCGGGTCGCGGTCGGTCTTGTACTGGCGGATCGCGTCCTCGACGTCCTGGCCGTTGAGCGGGTTCTTGAGTTCGGCGGTGACGATCGGGATGCCATTTAGGAAGAGCACCAGGTCAAGGCTCTTCCCTGCCGGCCGTAGCCCCGGCGAAGGCTGGTCGTTCTTCGTGCTGTAGTGAACCTGGCGCACCGCAGAGAAGATGTTCGCCGCGTGCAGGCAGCGCGTCTCCTCGTTGAGCCCGCTCGCGGGGCGGAAATACGCGAGCTGGAACTTACAGCCCGAGTCCTTGATTCCCTGGCGCAGCACGTCGAGCGCGCCCCGCCGCTCGATTTCGGCGGCGAGGCGCTTCAGGAACTGCTCTTTGACCGCCGCGCCGTGGTGCTGGGCGAGCCGTTGCCATTCCTTGGGCTGGGTGGCGAGGACGAAGTCCACGACGTCGCGCGGGAGTAAGCACAGCGGGCGGTCGTAGTCCTCGGCCGGCGGTGGCGGTAGCCGCCCGGCGGTGTCTCAGCATAGGGCGGCGGAGTTTCGCGAACGGCGGTCGCGTCACCCGCGCAGGCGCCCGCCTTCACCGAGGCTTCCGCGGGCAGGTCCGGGCCGTGTTGGAGCAACCCGCACTCGATCGCTTCTTCAAAGGCGCGCTCGGACACGTCTGGGCTCATGGTGTTCTCCCGCGACCGGGAGCAGCGCTGCCCTTCGCTGGCTGCGGCGGCTCTTCGAGAATCTCGAGGAGAGCCCTCGCACAGTACACGCGGTTTCGCTTCGCCTCGGTGGCGAGCGCGACCACGCCTGCCTCTTCCAACCGGTTGACAGCCCGTTGAGCGCTCGTGAACGCAACGTCCAGGCGTTCGGCGAGACGATTCACCGTCCAGAACGGGTTTTCGGCGAACAGGTCGATCGCCCGTTCCGGCAGCCGCGACGACCCTTTCGCCACTCGCTCGCGCCAGTCCGAGATCAGCGCATCGATCCGCTGGATGCGGCCCACCGCATCGTCTGCCTGGCTGGCGACCCCGGCAAAGAAATACCCGAGCCATTCCTCCCACTCGCCACGTTCTGTGACGGCAGCCAGACGCGCGTAGTACTCCGGGCGCGTGGACTCGAACCAGGCGCTGATATAGAGCAGTGGCGACGGAAGCACCCCCTTTGAAACGAGCAGCAGCGTGATGAGGAGCCGGCCAACCCTTCCGTTGCCGTCGAGAAACGGGTGGATCGCCTCGAACTGCGAATGAGCGAGCGCCGCATGTACCAGGGGTGGGAGCGCAGCGTCGTGCAGGAATGTCTCCCACGCGCCGAGGCATTCCATTAGCAGATCCGGGGGCGGCGGGACGAAGCTGGCACTGGCCAGTGTGCTGCCTGGCGGGCCGATCCAATTCTGGCTGCGACGGAATTCGCCCGGCGTCGCTGTGTCACCGCGCACGCCGCGCATCAGTTTCTCGTGCAATTCCCTGACGAGGCGCAGCGACAGTGGCAATCTGCGCAGCCGCTGAACACCGAACTCCAGGGCGACGACGTAGTTGCCGACCTCCCGAAGATCGGCGGGGCTCCGTTCGACTGCGGCGCCGGCCTCGGCGGCCAGCAGCTCGCCAAGCGTGGCCTGTGTGCCTTCAATGCGGCTGGAAAGCACCGCCTCGCGCCGGACGAACGGCCGAATCAGAAGGTGCGGATTCGGAAGGCGCCGCCCCTCGCCGGCCAGCCGGCCAACGGCGAGGTCGGCTGCCGACAACGCTGCCGCCAGGCTACCGTTCCACCTGATCGGTGGTGGGAGCGGCGCCGGCACGCAGGCGCGGTAGCCGCGCTGGCCTTGAATCCAGCGGCCATGGGGCTGACGCTGTGGTTGGCTGGTCATCGGCTGCCTTATTTGCGGCGGTGAAAATAGTCGCAGGCATTATTAGCGATATCAGCACGAAACGCAAATAACGGCCTCAGGCTGCCTCCGTCCGCACGTCGATCTTGCCCGTGACCGCGGCGGAGATGAGGGCGATGCGAAGTTCCTTGAGGCGGTCGATAGCGTCGCCGACCTTGGCGACGAGGACGTCGATTCTCGCGGTCTCCAAGTCGAGGAAGGTGGTGATAGCGCGCTGCTCAGCAACGGGTGGCAGAACGACTGGCCATGCTCGGATCAGTCCCTGGGACACCTTCACCATCGATTGACTCGACCCTCGAGCCTCAACCTCAATCTGGTACCGACCGCTCCGGCTCAAGAACCAGTTGGCGAGGAACTCCGGAATGACGCGGTCACACCGGAGTGTGAGTCGATACACCAGCTCACAGAGCATCAGCCCAGGACGCGCGCCACGGACAACGCATACCTCTCCCACAAGTTCAGGAGTATTCGCGCGCGTCAGCAGAAAGTCACCATCGCGGATCTCATACCTTTTGTCAGGAGGCAGGTCCGCGGGCAGAGCTTTGTGCTCGCTTTCGCGGAAGACACCCTTGCTTACGGCACTGAGCTTGATCTTACGGCACTGAGCTTGATCACGGCCCACTCGTCCGGGCCCGCCTGGCGATCCTCCGCCACGGGACTCCAGCCCTGCTCGATGCGATTGATCAATCGTCCAGCGGCGAAAACCTCCCAATGCGCCGGAATCTCCCCCAGCCACTCGACGCCGGAGTCCTTCATGGGGACGTTCGAGGTCGCCTGCCCTGAGCCTGTCGAAGGGAGGCCCTTGGTGACGGCGTGGGTGATGATGGCCGTGCGCTGCTCCTGGAGCAGCTCGATCAGCCGCTCCTTCTTCGCCACCAGCGCATCGATCCTCGCCGTCTCGCGGTCGAGAAACTGTACGATGGCTTGCTGTTCTGCCCGCATAGGCAGCGGCAGGTGGATGTCGCCGATCGTGTCCGTGTTCAGATTCAGTTGCGTTCCCAGTTTGCCAAGGCCTTTGTATGGCTCGCCGCACGAGAGTAGGTAGTACAGGTACTCACGGTCCTCGTGGAGGCCGACGAAGTAGACAAACCCGTCGTGAATACAGCACTTGATCTTAGTGATGACGGGCTTGCCGACAGTCGCGGCGATACTGACGAACAGCTCGCCCGGTTCGAGCGCGGCGCTCTTGGACTTGCCCAACGCGGAGAGTCTCTGCGTCGTCGCCTGCAAATAGCGGTCACTCGCCGTCACGTCGGCAATTCGCACCCAGGCGTACTCTCCGTCGTCGTCGAAGTAAGAGATTCAGGAGGCGGGCGCGGACCGATGCCGCAACGTTCGCGGGCTGCCGTACTGGCGTCATCCGAGAGCCTCCAGATAGGGGCGGATGACCCGCGTTACGCGGTCCACCCCGGCGAACCGCCAGACCGCCTCCAGACGCTTGGGATTCCTCTTCCGATAGTCGCGCAGGGCCTCGACGGCGACGTCGGTACCGATCTTGTTGCGGAACTTGAAGCAATCCGCGACGGTCTTGGCCGCACTGAACACACGTACTGTCACGCCCGCGATCTTGTGTTCTTCAACGCCGTCCAGCAGCCGAGCGCCCGACAGGTAGAACAGCCGCAGAGGCGGGTGCTCAATCCGTGGTCTCCATGCCTTCCGATCGATCGCCATCCAGACCTCGAACGGATTCTGCGTCGTCAGGCCGTGAAAGCGCAGGGCCGACAGCAGGCAGACGACACCGCCCGGCACGTGGCGCGCGGCCTGCGCCAGATGCTGCCGCTCGGTGAACGGGGCCTCGGGAAGCTGGTACAGGCCCCGGCCCACGCGCTCGATCACGCCCCGGTCGAGCAGGCGCCGCAGCTGGGTCCGGGAGACTCCGGCGTTCTCGAGCTCCCGAGAGCGGGCGATTCCAACCCGGTTCATCAGGTGCTGTACGCGGTTCAGGACGGCCGTTCTGTATGTCACAAATGCTCGGCTTTAATGCATAAATGCCGAGACAATGTAACTTATCAAAGGCGCTACAGTCAAGATGCCTTTCGCCTCCCATTCCGATGCCCAGCGAGACGAAACGTCGGGGACTATCTACAAGTCCCCTACGTTTTGTCCTCTCCCTGCGCAGGCCGTGTCCAACCACAACTGTCGGCACCAACGTGCGATGTGCCGACAGTTTGCGTTACGCCCCAGATGACCCCGTCACCTCTGCCAGCATCCGCATGATGTCGGTTTCGATGGCCCGGATCTCCGCCTCGATCTCCTCCAGCGGACGCGGCGGGCTGTAGCGGTAGAAGTAGCGGTTGAAGTTGATCTCGTAGCCGACGAGGCCGACCTGGCCGTCCTTCTGATCGCGCTTGCTGGTGTCGATCCAGGCATCGGGAACGTGGGGCTTGACCTCGCGCTCGAAGAACGTCTCGATGCTCTCCGCGAGCGGCACGCTCTCCGTGTCGCGCAGATCCGTGTCGGATTCGGATTGGCCGTCCTTGTCGCGGCAGATGGCCGCGGTCTCGTCCCGTTCTGAGAGGGCGGAAAGAATCGCTTTCCTGGCCGGAGCTGGGAACTTCACCCCGGACTTTTTGCCGGCGCTGTCGAGCACGCGCTCGAACGCGTCTCGGTCCTTGGAGAGCGTGTCCGGCAGCGCGCAAACGAGCTTGCGGATCGCCTCCTGCGCTGCGCACCCATCCGCTTGCTCCTTCGCGCCCGCGGCACCCTTCTTCTTCGACTGCGCGAGGGCCTGGAAGCCCCGCTCCTCCTCCAGCCGCGCAATGCGCTCGTGGCTCGCCTGGAAGTTGAGCCGGAGCGGGCGTTCGACGGTGATCTTACGGAAGCCGAAGTGCGTGGTCGGGAAGATGCGGCTGACGACGACGTGTTCTTCCTTCCCATCCTTGGTAACCTTGCGCGTGTCCCCGTCCTTGAAGTCGCCCAGAATCTTCAGGATGTCCCGGGCGCGCTCAAGCGGGATTTCGCGCCGCTTGTCGCCGAGGCTCTTGCGCATCGGCACCCAGAAGGAGGTGGCGTCGACGTGCGGGCGGCGATCCGCGCGATCCGGTCGTCGATGCGCGCGACCTCTTCACCCGCGACCTCGATCTGCCCCGCGGCGCCGAGCGCGAGCGCGTCGTCTTGCGCGACCAGTCATTCGAGTTGCGCGGCTCCGAGAGCCGGACGCTGGCGACGGTCGGCGCATTCCGCGTCGTGTCGGTTGGCGACCTGCGTGACCACCTCGACCGTCCGGCCGATCCTCGAGCCGGTGATCTCCGCCACCTTCGCGAGTCCGGTCTCGTTCGCTCGGTGACCCTGGACGGGCACAGGGACCGCGTGGTGACGCTGACCGAGAAGGGGCGGGACTTGCTGGAGTCGCGGCGGCGGACAGGCGGAGAAGAGCCCCGCCAGGCTTTTCACGCGGGTGTTCGAAAACCTCGCGAGCTCGAACACGACACCCAGCAGTATCGCGCATACGTCCGAGCCGCGGAACGACTTACGAGCCGTGGTGCGCGGCTCCGGCGGGTCCTGCTCGACTACGAGCTGAAGCGTGAGTATCAGCGCTTCCTGCAGAAGCGGAATCGCCACCGCGCGGACAGTGACGGACGACCCGATCGGGAGGCCCACGAGATCGCGACATGGGCGCTCCAGCATGACCTGCCGTACTTCGACGAGCAGGTGCACTTTCCGGACGTGCGCATCGAATACGAAGACCTCGACGGGCGGTCGCGATACGAGGACATCGAGGTAACCACGGTCCACTATCGCGGTGCCGATGCGGCGGCTGCCGCGCGATCGGGCTTCTCGCGGTACCGCAGTGGGTCCGCCTGTTTGTCGGCTCGTGGCGGTACCGGCCGAGGCCGCGGCGGAGGGCACGGCGGGCGCGGACTCGCAGAGGAGTTGCTGCTGTGACGCGGCGCGCTGAGTTCCGCGCTGGTGCAGGTGTCGTCAGCCACCGCAATGCCCGTCGACCACGGCGCTAGGCGCCCGGTTGAGGCACGTCGAGGTCCTTGCAGATCTTCTGCGCGAGGTACTCGTTGATCTCGCGGTGGCGGGGAACGGTCGAGGTTCTTCGAGCGGCGCGATTGACGTAGACGGTGTGGTTGGAACCCTCGCGGAGCAGTTGGCAGCCGTGGGCCTCCAAGTGGCGCACCAAGTCGGCGCGCTTCATGCGGACAGCTTGAGCGGCTCGCGAATGACGTCGGGTCCCCCGAGGTCCTCCTGGGCCAGCGCCCGGTTGGCCTCGAGCACAAGGCGCACGGCCTCTTCGAGATTCACTCGAGCTTCGGCCAATGTCGCCCCCTGAGTGTTGGCTCCCGGGAGTTCCTCGACGAAGGCTACGTAGCCTCCGGGAAAGGGTCGAAAGACCGCCGTGAATTCCAGTTGCATGGTTCCATCATAGCGCGCCCGGAAGCTGGGGCCTACCGTGCGCCGCGCGTCGAGGTCCGCGCCTCGCGGTCGTGCACGAGCTTCTGCATCCCGACCCGCAGAGGAGGTCCTACCGTGACACCACACGAGCGACTCGACGCCGTCGCCAGGTTCGGGTTCACCACGCGTCAGGCAGGCTTCCTGGTGACCGTGATGCGCCACTCCGGCGTCTGCCTGCCGAGGCAGTACGCCACGTTTGCGGGCGTCGCCTACGGACACAAGATCAACCGCTTCTTCGAGCGCCTGGTGAGTCGCGGGTTCGCGTCTGCCTGCCCGTGCCTCCACAATCGCGCCCTCGTCTATCACGTGTACAGCCGCAGCCTCTACGGTGCCATTGGTGAGCCTCACAGCCGGCTGCGTCAGCCCGTTCCAGGAGCGGTCGTCGCGCCCCGCCTGATGCTCCTCGACACGGTCCTAGAGGCTCCCGAGGTGACGTGGCTCGCCGGCGAGCAGGACAAGGTCGAGCACTTCACGACGCGCACCGGGATCCCGCTCGACTGCCTGCCTCAACAGGCCGCACGAACCGGTGGCGCGGCGTCCTGCAGGCTGTTCCCCGATGCCCTGCCGATCGGCGTCGAATCACCGAACCGGACGCTCTTCGTCTACTCGGCAACCCACTCGTCGCTGGTGGACTTCCGACCGTTTCTCCGGCGGCATCTCGCCTTACTGTCCGCCCTTCCCGTATGGACACTCCGGCTCGTTGTCGCTCCGGATGACAGGGCCGTGGAGACTGCCTGGCAGGTTGTCATCGACCGCGAAATCGGACCGCTTCTCGCTGGTCCAGGCCACGCCGAGCACCGCGTCGAATGGTGGGCGCTGGGCCGCCGGTACGGGCACGTCTCTCCCCTGGTTACCGACTGCAGTGGGGTTCGCCGCGGGGTTGAGCAGGGGGAACAGGTGGGGGAACGTCTCGCCGCACGTTCTCAACCCCCGTGGTCACGTTCTCCAGGCGTGCCCCGGCGGGCGCTCGGGAGATCGCGCATGCCCGGCCTCAGGACCAATAACTACTGGCCCTGCGTGATGTAGGGAGTCGTCGAGGCGCCGGTCTTCGGCGGCGTTCTCCGCCGCCACGATCGCCGCAGCAGCAGGAGTCGGTGGAGAGAACGGGGCGTGAGCGACCCCCGCACCACCCCGCGGTGGTCAACCCCGCCCTGTCCCCGGGGGTCGCTCACGCCCCGCGGGTCACCGTCGATATCGCCGTCAGAACGACGCCGATCGGTTGACTGGAAAGGGTGACCAGATGACGTGTGGCACGCGGGTCAATTCAGGCCGACATCACGCGATGTCGCACGTGGCGAACCGGGCGGCGCGACCGGCGTCCAGACCAGGGAGAGGGCGTGCTCCCGACGGCCGCCTCGCTGACAACTGAGACGGCAGCCTGCGCCGCTGCTGCGCCGTCGCTCCGACGTCGATTCTGCGGGAGCACTCGGCCGCGTCAAGGCTGCGCTCGCTTCGCTCGCCGCTCCGCGGCCTTGACCCGTCCGTCGCTCTCCCGATCGGTCCGGCAATTGTCGGAGCGACGGCCAACCGGCCAGTCACGAGATCCTGCAAGCGGCTCGGAAGATCGTGCACCTTCGTCGCGCGGACCAAGAGCGGCACTACGCCGACGACCGGCGGTCGGCTTCTGGCGCTCCCGTTCGCACCTGTGCCAGTGGCATGCAGCGCGTTGGTATGCAGTTGGTTCTCAACTGGGTGAACCTCTCCAGTGGTTGACTGCGTTCAGCCTCTTTACTCGGTTCATTACTGTGTCGCGCGCCCATCGCACGTGCTCCGCGAGGGAGCGGGCGCTGAATCGGGGTTGGACCGCCACTCGGAACAGATCGTCCGTCCGGATTCGGTCTTCCTGAAACCAGGAGGGCGGTGAAGGCTCATGGCGGAGGACTATGACCGGACGCAGCCGGAGGTCCAGCAGGTGCGTCAGTTCGCTGAGGTGCCCCGATGGATGGGTGTCAACCACTACAACAAATGCAGAACACATTACGCCCGCCAGGAACTTCTCGGTGTTCGTTTGAAACGGGATGTCCGGCGCGTCGCGAAGCGCGAACGGTGTGTACCCAAGCTCCCTCAGCGCGCTCGCCGCTTCGCCAAACGATCCCTCGGAGTGATACGAGCCAAGAAGCAGTACCGTCTCGTTGGCCGGCGTCTCAAGAGTCCTAAGGAACTTCGCGAAGCTCCACGCCGGGTCTTCGGCACTGCGGCCCGGGAGCCCGTGCGAGAAGTCATTCCATGCCAGATCCTCGATAGCCTCATCGTCGACTGGTAGCATGCCTGGGGACCCGAATAGGCGGACGATTTCGAGGAGCCGTGATTGAGGCTTCTGCTGGTCCTCCCAGCCATAGAGGAGGTTGATTCCCAGCAGGTCCCCAGTTCCTGTCACGCGCAATGGCAGGTCTTCAACGCAGTGGCGATAGAACGGGGCATCTGACCAATGGCGTGTGGCGAATTGGGCACTCGCAAACGCCAGCCCGTTCATCACCGTCCATCGGGAGCCGACCGTGATGCCGGCGGGGCCGTTCGTGCTCGAAATCCCCGGAAACAGGACTCTCTCGATAGATCCCTGGATCCGGACGATGATAGGGGATTCTGCCGTCCCTGGTGGGATCGCTGCGCCGTGACCGTTGCCGACCTCGAGCCTGGCCTCCGTTGCGACGTGAATCAGCAGACCGCTGCCGTCAGTGACCACGACCACATAAGCCGCGTTCTGAAGGGTGTGGACGAAGCACTCCTCGCTGCTCGGTACCGATTGGGCAAAGCGGAGCAATTGCAGGACGTACCGGCGCGTTCGGCTCTCAAGGTCGGTCATTGCCTGCCCTCGGCACGGGTGCGATTCCGTCCACCAACCGCCACCCTGCGGCTACCACGCGACCATCGGGTGCAGCAGATGTTAGGCGGCTTCCGATTTGAAAGGGCGAATCCATTCCACAACGGGCAGGCGGATACACCCATCGCCGGCTCCGAGGTGGTAGATCTCAAGACTGGCGATGGCATTGTCCGTCCCCCATACGATGATCCCGACCGTCCCTCGGGTTGGCGCTGCCTCGGCTCCGTGGTCCGTGTCATTCGTTCCTTGGCTTTCCTCCGGCTGACGTCGGGGCTACCCTGCGTCGCGATTCGCCGGCGGCGGTCGGGTTCAGCCGCGGTGTATAGACGGCGTGGTTGGTAGAATCCGCGCATCCGGCAGACCAGACACTCTGAGCACATGGTTTCTCGCTTCATCCGCGATCTGGCGAGACGCGCTAAGAACGAGGAAGCAAGCCTGGGATACGTACGCGAATCCGGCGACGTCGCATCGGGCGAGATGATCGAGCTTTGACTGAGCCTGCGCACCCTCGCTACCTCGAGGGAGGCTCTGATCGAAGACCATCACCAACCCGCTGGGCCGCACCCGGGCGAGAGTCCGAAGTTCGTCCTCGAAGATGAACTCCGATGCGCGGCGGCGTTCACGGCGATGAAGGCGGACCCCGGTGTCTGGGTCCAGGAAGACACTGCGGCAGTCGCCGCACGCCGCCAGGTATTCGCCCCGATTCGAATCCAATCCAAGCACTCGCGTCGAGAGAACCGGCGCACCGAGGAACTGGGAGAAGTTGGTGGCCTCGGCGTCCGAGACTTCGTGTGTGAACATCGGGTGAACGCCCCAAGGCCCGAACGGCGCCAGCCACTGAAGGAGGACTTTCTTGACGATGTCATACGAGTCGCCGAAGTGCTTGAGGTCCATCTGGGATACTCGGTGAATTCGGCTACACGGTGATCGTCAGCTGCCGACGGCGCGGCCTCAATCCGCAGGACCGCCCGACTGTCGAGCTGTCCGCCCACTACGCCGGGTGCTGCTCTGAATACGTCAGCCTGAACACCGTGTCCGTCAGCCACCGCCGGAACGAGTCGTTGTCCGCGAACTGCCTGAACAGCTCGGTGTCGTCCTTGAGCACGGCCGTCATCACGCGCGCGAGGGCCTTGTCGTGCTCGATCCGCGCGTTCTGCCGGTCAGAATTCTGGCGAGCGTTCTGATACGCCTGGTCAGCCGCTACCCGGTTAGGAATGTCCTCGGTGATCAGCTTGTGCACACGGTCGGCGTCGGACCAAGGGATGTTGCCGAACTGGTCGTTGAAGGCCTTGAGGATGTTCGAGAGCCGGTCGAGTTCGGGCTCGAGCGTGTGGCCGCCACCCGTCGTCGGCACGGGTTCGATCTCCGCATTCGTGTCGGGAAGCTGAATCCTGACCGCCGCCTGCTTCTCCACGCGGTAGCTGTCCATGTCGATCGCTTCGAGGATGCCCTTCGACAGGTCGTCCTCGACGGGAGCCGGCAGCTTGGGGACGAGAAAAGTCAGAAAGATCGAGAGCTTCTCCCACTCGGCGTTGGTGTAGGGCAGGATCGACGAGAGGAAGCCGTAGGCCCGCAGGAATGCCTTGGCCTTGCCCTTGAAGTCCACCTGCCCGTCCTCGTCCAGTTGCTCGCGGTAGTCGGCGACGCAGGTATCGAGGATCGGGTCGAGCCGGTCGCGGTCCGCGCCGCCCAGATAGAGCGTCACAAACTCGTCCACCTGCGGGGCGGCATAGACCTGATAGCCATCGAGCGCAGCCTGCAAATCGTGCAGCTTGTTGGGGTCCGTCTCCTCGGCGAGCACCGTGGTGCGGTAGTAGTCCGCGAACGCCATCTGCATCGTGTCGGCGTCGTTCATGAAATCGAGCACGAACACGTCGTGCTTCTTCGGGTGCGCGCGGTTCAGGCGCGACAGCGTCTGCACCGCCTTGATGCCCGACAGCACCTTGTCCACGTACATCGTGTGCAGCAGGGGCTCATCGTAGCCAGTCTGGAACTTGTCGGCGCAGATCAGGAAGCGGTAAGGGTCCTCCTGGATCTTGTCGGCGATCTGGCCCGACGGGAAGCCGTTGAGCGACGCCTCGCTGACCCTCGCGCCGCCGTACTCGTGCTCGCCCGAGAACGCCACGATGGCCTTGTAGCGGCTCTTGCGCTCGACGAGGTAATCGCGGATGGCATGGTAGTACTGGATGGCGCGCTCGATGCCGGTCGTCACCACCATGGCCCGCGCCTCGCCCCCGATCTTGTTCAGCGCCAGCACCTGCTCGTGGAAGTGGTCCACCATGATCTCGGCCTTGAGCCGGATCGCGTGGTCGTGGCTTTCGACATAGCGGCGCAGCTTCTTCTTCGCGCGCTTGGTGTCGAACTCGGGGTCCCCCTCGACCTTCTTGACGAGCTTGTAGTAGCTCTCGACCGGCGTGTAGTGCTTGAGCACGTCCAGGATGAAGCCCTCCTGGATGGCTTGCTTCATCGTGTAGCTATGGAACGGCCGGTGCTTCACCGGACCATCGGGCTGCGGCTCGGGCGCGCCGAAGATCTCGAGCGTCTTGTTCTTGGGCGTTGCGGTCAAGGCGAAGTAGCTCGCGTTGGGCAGGAGCTTCTTGGCCTCCATCAGCCGGTTGATCTTGTCCTCGAGCGTCTCGTCGTCTTCCTCGGCCCCGGCTGTCGACAACGCCACCGAGACCGCCGCCGACGTGCGCCCGCCCTGGCTCGAATGCGCCTCGTCAATGATGATCGCGAATCGTCGCCCGCGGTGCTCGCTCCCGATCTCGTCGAGGATGAACGGGAACTTCTGCACCGTGGAGATGATGATCTTCTTACCCTCGGCGATGAACTTGCGCAGGTCGCCCGAATGCTCGGCGTGCCCGACCGTGGCGCCCACCTGTGCGAAGTGCTTGATCGTGTCGCGGATCTGCTGGTCGAGGATGCGCCGGTCGGTGACGACGATGATCGAGTCGAAGACCGTCGCCTCGCCTGCCTGCCGTAGCGCACGCGAAGGCAGGTCCTTCTCGAGGCCGATGAGTTGGTGCGCGAGCCAGGCGATCGAGTTGGACTTGCCGCTGCCGGCTGAGTGCTGGATCAAATAGCGCTTGCCCGCGCCGTTCGCCCGCACGTCGGCGAGCAGCCGACGCACCACGTCGAGCTGGTGGAAGCGCGGCCAGATCTGCACCGCCTTCTTCTTGCCGGTCTTCTGGTCCTTTGTCTCGATGACCTGCGCGTAGTTCTCGAGGATGTCGGTCAGGCCGTCGCGGGTGAGAATACGCTTCCAGAGGTAGTCGGTCTTGATCCCGTCGGGATTCGGCGGGTTGCCCGCGCCGTCGTTCCAGCCGAGGTTGAACGGCAAGAACCACGAGGCCTTGCCTTTCAGGTGCGTGCAGAAGCGCACCTCGTGGTCGTCCACGGCAAAGTGCACCACGCAGCGGCCGAACTCGAAGAGCCGCTCGCGCGGGTCGCGGTCGCGCTGGTACTGCTGGACGGCGTCCTCGACCGTCTGCTTGGTCAGGCTGTTCTTCAGCTCGAAGGTGGCCACCGGCAGGCCATTGATGAACAGGCCCAGGTCGAGCGCGCGCTGCGCCTCGTCGCGGCTGTAGCGGAGCTGGCGCGTGACGCTGAAACGGTTGGCGGCGTAGCGCTCCGCTGCCTTGGCGTTGCCGGGCGAGGGCGTGCTGTAGAACAGGTCCAGAGTGTGCGGCCCGTGCTTGATCCCGTGGCGCAGCACGTCGATGGTGCCGCGCCTGCTGATCTCGCCCTGGAGCCGCGCCAGGAACTTGCGGCGCGTCGGCCCGTCGTCTTCGAGCTGCAGGCTGTCGAACGCCTGCGCCTGCGTCTCGACCAGGAACGCGAGCAACTGCCCGATGTCTACGCAGTATTCCCGGTCGTAGTCGTCGGGCAGGCCGCAGATCCAGCCGGTTCCTTCCGCACCGATGCTTGGCTCCGACTCGGCTCCCGTCGGTCCGAGTGTGGGTTGACAAGGAGACCCGGTCAGTGCCGTACAGATGAGTCGCTCGAGGCCACGCTCGGAGGTGTCGGTGGTCATGCGTGTCCTTTGTTAACCCCTTTGCTCAGCCTCCTGGATCGTCAGGCGTCCTAACAAAGGCACAAGTCGTTGTTTCCAATAGGCTTACACTGACGCCAAGGAGCCGGCCGAACAAGTTCTTGGCTGCTTTCCTTAGTTTGACGATCCCGAATCTCCGTCCCCGGCGGGTTCAGCAAGTACCCACATGGGCTTCGAGCCAGTGCCGCGGTTGCCGATCCTGCCGGAACGGCAGAGCTCCTGCGATCAAGTGCCGGTCAACTATAGCCAGGCGGCCCAGGTGCCCATGTCAGCTTGGTTTCGAGCCACTGCTCCGGCCGGCCCAACCCGCTGAATCAATTACCCATCAAACAACCAGCAAGCAATCCGTCCAACGACAACCCCTTTATTACAAGTGACTTCCATCGAAGAGCTTCGCGCCATGGACGCCATCCGGTGCCATGCGATCAAACAACCTCCCCCGCGTCCGGCCGGGGTGCCGCCCAGAAGGGTAGGTAACTCCGGATCCGCGTACCGGCCTCGGGGTCGGCGATCACGATCAGACCGGCATCGACGGCCTCCCCGAGAAGCCGGGACGCCGTCGCGATGTTCCTGTCATCGATGCCGAGCCGCTGGCGAAGCGACGCGTTGGTCATCGGCTGCCCGGCAAGCTGCTCACCGCATTCGACGTGGCGGAGCTCATTGGGTGCCACGAGGAAAGCGTCCGCCGCGCATATCTATGCGGCCAGCTGATGCGACAGCGATTCGGCGTCCGAAGCTGGCGCTTTCGCCCGGCTGATGTTGAGGACTGGATCCGGCGGGGCGCGCCGACGTGAATCTCGTAATGAGGCGCCAGCGGCACGGTGGGTGGACCACCGGCGACGACTGACGCGGGAAGGAGCACAACGATGGCCTTGCGCAAGATCTGCAAGCCGAAGGGCTGCCGGGGCAGCCCACGATGCGACCACCCCTGGTGGTTCGACGTGATGTGCCGGGGCCGGCGCTGGCGGATGCGGGTCGACGACTTCGCGATCGCGCGTGGTGCGAAGGAACCGATTGCGTCGAAGCAAACCGCCGAGTGCGTGTGGGAACCGAAGTTCGTGGCCGAGATCATGGCGGGGCGCGACCCGCGCATCGCTCCCGTCGTGCAACCGGCGGCCGAGCGGCTGACGGTCGCCGGCTTCCTCGACCGCTACTACAAGGACTACGTAGAAGCGGAGGGGCTTCGGGATCCGATCACCATCAAAGGACAGCTCGCCGCAGTCAAGGAAGTGCTTGGCAACCAGGAGGTGGCCACTCTCGAGAAGGTGAGAGAGATCCTGCGATTCAAGGCGGCGTATCGGCCAGGACGCGCGATCGCGACCGTCAACCGGGCTCTCAGCACGTTGCGTGGCGCGATCAACTGGGGCCGGTTCCAGGACCCGCCGTCCCTGGCGAACTCGCCGTTTCACCGGTTCGGCGTCACGATCAAAACCAAGGAGGAGACGAAGCGTGACCGTCGGGTTGGACCAAGCGAAGAGAAGGCTCTGCTCGACGCGGCGTCCGTGATGAACTCCTGGGAACACCGGTGGGTCGGTGCGTCGATGCACGACCGGATGATCGGCGCGCTCGAGACCTGCTGCCGGCAAGGCGAGATGCTCCGCATACAGAGTCGGTACGTCGACTGGGACCAGCACTAGATTGCGATCCCTGGCGCGCACGCGAAGGACGCAAAGAACCGGCGGATCCCGTTCGATCCCCAGGGGCGCCTGGCGCCCATTCTGAAGCGGAGGAAGAAGCTGGGACCGACCGCTTACGTGTTCGGCGGCGACTCGGGCGAGTTCCAGGAGAGCTTCAAAACGGCCTGGGAGTCATTGCTGTTGCTCGCCAACGGACACGATAGCAAGCGAGCAACGCATGGTGCGCGCGTCGACCGGGCGAAGCTGAGACAGATCGACTTGCACTGGCACGATCTCCGTCACGAGGGCGCTTGCCGGCTCCTGGCTGACGGGGTCGACATTCGTACCATCCAGTTGATGCTCGGCCACGCCGACATCAAGCAGACACAGCGCTACCTCAACATCACCGATGAGGAACTGCGCAAGGCGCTGACCGGTGTCTGGGAGCGACGCCGCCAGTTACGGCTCGCAGGACACACGAGCCGCCCTGAGCCTGCCGAAGGGCAGGCGGTCGGCCAGTAGGGGGAGCAGACACGAGTGCCAGGGCCACATCGAGCCGCGACGGATTGTCAGTCGTTTGTCAGTCGGCCGGTGAGAAAGTGGCGCGCCCTGCCCTTCGGCTCGCTGCGCAAGGAAGCGCTCGCTCAGGACACGGGCGTGATTGGGAGGACGGGGAATGGCGCGCCCTGCAGGACTCGAACCTGCGACCTCCTGGTTCGTAGCCAGGCGCTCTATCCAACTGGGCTAAGGGCGCGACCTGCTGACTCTAAAGGACTTATTGGCTTTCTGCTGTCGTTATCGGCTTCCTGTTTCACAGACATTTACACAGGAAACCAAACCGCGACAACGTCTGAGTAGAATAGCCGAATCCTCCCGAACACGCAACCACCAGGATGAGGCTTCACAGGATTGCCGCGACACATCCCTCCATCGCCGAACCCTGACGCCAAACGCGCCAGGAGCGTCACCAGCGGGTTTCTCCCTGCGTGCGCCACGCGATCTTGATTACCCATTCCACGGCATCGTGATCACCGATTCCACGCCATCGTGATCACCGGCGCGGCGGCGCGCGGCGGCGTTCTACCATCGTTAGAGTTGTGACCGACCGAAGCCGCGTAGTCCGGACTACGCCGACGCCTTCTTCGTGCTCGACGATTTCGTCTTCTGCGTCTTGCTCTGCTCGCGCTTGACCAATCCTCAGGCGTCCTCGTGACCATTCAGCACGACGAATAGAGTTTCTGGAGACGAGTTCTGCCCCGCCCGATCTCTATTTCTTCCGTTTCTCAAATGCCAACGTCCACTCTTGCGCCCGCTTCTGTGCCTCTGCGATCTGAGCAGGGGTCATCTTCTTGGCGAGTCTGTCCGCAAAC
>Ga0209638_1000055_pt1 | contig 70513 bp, 64 predicted proteins | sample BarGraNGADG00211_FD_184490 | JGI IMG/M metagenome (GOLD analysis project Ga0209638, IMG submission 184490) | Arctic peat soil microbial communities from Barrow, Alaska - Barrow Graham LP Ref core NGADG0002-211 (SPAdes) (version 2) | ecosystem: Environmental > Terrestrial > Soil > Wetlands > Peat... | reverse complement strand
CCTGCGGGCAGGGATGATCGGTACAAACCCAGCCGGATTGTTCAAGGTAAAAAAGCCATGAAAACTTTCACCGATCGTGTCACTCCCCTGAGATCCGAGGGCGCGTACGCAGTGCTGGCCAAAGCACAGGCTCTTGAAGCCCAGGGAAAGAAAATCGTCCATCTTGAAATTGGCCAACCCGACTTCCCCACCCCGGTTAATGTCAGCGAGGCGGGAATCGATGCCATCCAGAATGGAAAGACCAAGTACACCCCTCCGGCAGGTATTCCACAATTCCGCGAGATCATTGCCAACTATGCAGGGCGGTTGCGAGGGCTGAAAATAAACCCCGCCCAGGTGGTCGTGGGGTGCGGTTCCAAGCCCGGGCTTTTCTTCCCGACCCTGGCACTGGTGGCCCCGGGTGATGAGGTGATCTATCCCGATCCAGGTTTCCCGACCTATGAAGCCATGATCCGTGTAGCGGGCGGGATCCCGGTGCCGGTTCCGCTGCTGGAGGAAAACCAATTCTCATTTGACCTGGATATTTTCGACGAGAAAATTACCGAGCGGACAAAGTTGATCGTGCTGAACTCGCCAGGCAACCCAACCGGCGGGGTCATCCCGCTCGAAGACCTGAAGCACATCGCCGAAAAAGCCCGGGAACATGATTGCTGGGTGCTTTCGGACGAAATCTACACACAACTAGTCTATGATGGAGGCTCAGCCCACAGTATTGCCGAAGTGGACGGGATGCTCGAGCGCACAGTGATCGTGGACGGGTTCTCGAAAACGTACTCGATGACCGGGTGGCGGCTGGGGTATATGATCACGCCGGCGGCCCTGGCGGAACGGCTGGAACTGCTCATCACGCATGCCACCGGTTGCACCGCGGCATTCACCCAATATGCCGGGATGGAAGCCCTGACCGGTCCGCAGGAATTCGTGGCTAAGATGGTGACGGAATACCAGGACCGCCGCGACCGGATGCTGGAACTGGTCAACGCCATCCCCGGGGTGCACGCGCAAAAACCGCAGGGAGCTTTTTACGTTTTCCCGAATGTCAAATCGTACGGAATGAGTTCAAAGGAGATTGCCACGCGCCTGATCGATGAAGCGGGGGTGGCCATTTTAGCGGGAACAGATTTTGGGCAAGGGGGGGAAGGGTATATCCGGCTGGTTTACGCTGTTTCGATGGAGGTGATCGAGGAGGGGGTGGAAAAAATGGGAGCCTGGTTCAAGTCAATGAAACTTTGAAGTTGGGGAGCTTGTTCCCTAAGACGGCGGCTTGTTATCATGCTTTAAATTATTTCAAGAAGGGTAATTCAACAAGGCGACGAAAAGACTTCGGACTCCAAAATATTATCGGTGCGCCTCAAATCTCATTAGAAATCATCTTAGATAAGAACCCGGTCAAGCGGTTGCGAAAATACCTGATTTTGTAACCCAGGTTCTCCAGTTGAAATAAACCAGCGGTAACTGCAAAAAGGATAATCTTCTGATATGGCAGTTGCCCCGTGTTTTACAGGATTCTGGTGTACATAATGGAGTCTTGCCAAATACGAGGTCTCATAGGTGATGCAGGAGTCCCAATAGTTATACCAGACCCTACGACCTGAAGTGCCATCCAAACGATTGAAACCAATTGCAGTAATTGAGTGCAATCCTCTTATAAATGGAACGAGGCTGTGGGCATTTTCAGGAGATTCAGCAATAAAATGATAATGATTATCCAACACCGCCCAAGCCTGTAATTCCCATCCACAAATGTCAGCACATTCGAAAAGAGTGGTGCAAAATAGGGTTTTGTGAGTATCTGTTTTCATGATCGGGGTCTTGTATAAGGTTGCGCCCGTAACCATGTAAACAGCGCCAGAAATAAAAGTATGCGGAGGGTTATGTGGAGATGCCCTGCTAATTACTTTTTCCATAATGGATAAGTATATTTACACTTCAATTCAGCGACTGCAAGCCATTGGACTCAAGTATCATAAGCCAGGCTAGTTTATACCTTTTTGAAAAAGCCCATCCCTGGATTTTAAAATAGCCGGGTAAGTTAATTACCAAAGCGGTTCGCACCGCAAGCCTGCGAAAAACCTTACGGCAGCAAGCTGCCGCACTCCAAATTTCCCGGTATTTTAACCCTGGGGGGAGGATCCCGCTTCAAATGCCTTCACATCCGCCTCGGCTTTTTTCACGTTGACGAAGGGCAGGATGATCAGACCCATCACGAAGAAGAAAATCAGCGAAAGGATGGCGGGGCGGAGACTGCCAAAAAGCTGGTTCACCAGCCCGAACAGGAGAGGCCCGGTCCAGGAGGTGCCGCGCTCGCTAATCTCGTAAAAGGAATAGTATTCGGCCTGCTTGCCGGAGGGGATGATCTGGGCGTAGAGGCTGCGGCTGATGGCCTGAGAGCCACCCAGCACTACGGCAATGAATGCGCCCAGGATGAAGAATTGGAGCACGCGGCCTTCGCCGTTCAAGCCAAAATAGGCGTAGATCACGACCCCAGCCCAGATGACCAGGCTGACAATGATCGAGCGTTTGGCGCCCACCCAGCCGGCGAGCTTGCCCCAAAGCAGGGCACCAAAGAAAGCCATAAACTGGATCATGAGGATGACGACGATCAAGGTGGACTGGTCCATGCCCACCCCGCCGCGAATAATAGGAGCGGCGGCGAAGGTCGAGGAAACCGCGATCACGGTCTGGATGCCGTCGTTGTAGAGGAAGTAGGCCAGCAGATACTTAATCGTTTCGGGGAAATTCTTCATCTCCCGGACCGTGTGCCACAACTGCCTCCAGCCAACCCTGAGGTAGGTCTCACCTTTTGGCAACTGCTTGACCGCATGCCGAGGCCGCAAACGCGCCCAGGTGAAGAATGAAAAGCTCAGCCACCAGACACCCGCCGAGGCCAGGTTAATGCGGACCGCCAGGGGCTGGGGGACTCCCAGTTTGTCACTGAACAAATAAAAACCCAGGTTGAGCAGGAGGAGCAAGCCGTCACCGAGATAACCCATGGCCCAACCGTAGGAGGAGACCCGGTCACGCTGGTCTTCGCTGGCAATGTCGGGGAGATAAGAGTTGTAGAAAACAATGGCAGCGCCGAAGGTCAGGTTGGCAAGGATGAAAAGCAATCCGCCCAGCCACCAAATCGACGCGGTGGTGAAGAACATGAGGATGGTCATGATGGCGCCAAAGGTGGCGAAAATCTGCATCATCTGCTTGCGGCGATGGGAATAATCTGCAATGGCGCCCAGGATGGGGAGGAAGAGCACCTGCATCCCAACGGACAAAGAGATGCAGTAGGGGAAGAACGAATCGGGAGCAATGGGGATCCCCAGCAAGCGGGCGACCCCGCCGGGGCTGGCAGCGGCGGCATTCTGGGCAAGGGAAGCGAGGTAGGGACCGAGGAACACGGTGCCGACGGTGGTGCTGAAGGCCGAATTGGCCCAGTCGTACATGGCCCACCCGAAGATCTCGCGCTTGTCGTTGATCTTTGGACTTTCTGCTGCAATCGCCATACTGCCTCCAGGAAGATGGATTTACTGAGAGTAATAACCCACTGCAATTGCCAGAGTTGCATTAATTATAACCAAGATTGGCTGGCGGCATGCCGAGCATTTACGACGCTTCGTCGCTATCCGGGAGGCATCGGGCTTACGAAAGCCCGATGCGATGAACGACAACTTGATGCCGAGAGCATCGACGACATGAGTCGTCGATGCGACCTACGGCAGCTGGCCCCACAAGGGGTGCTCCGCGAAAGCTGCCTAGGTCGTGAAACAATTCCGTTTTGCCATGATGAACGCGCGAGAACGAACACAAACGAATGAGAGGATTCAGGTCGTTTTTTTTCATCATGGCAGTGTGAAACATATTGGCCAGGTTTACAATCAACGCCGTATCCTCCAGGGTGGACACTTCACGGTGGCACCAATGCAGCCATCACATAGGAAAAAGAATATAGGGTTGTCGAGCTCAGTTAAACCCGCCCCACCCTGCCCTCCCCAAATACAAAAACAGTATTTGGAGAGGGTGTTTAGAACGTCATCTGCAAAAATTCGCGCGCGAGAACGATTATAAACGAATGAGAGGATTTGAGCATCTTTTTTTAGATCATGCCAGGGTGAAACATTTTCAAGAGATATTACAGCACCCTAACCCCAGCCCTACCCTTCCCTCCCCAAATACTTCGTATTTGGGGAGGTTGATATCACAGCCTTCTTCGAGCATTCAAGTGTCAAAACGAACACTATCAACGACTCATCCAGTGTGGAGTGCTCCGCGGCGGCGTCGATGTAGCGGCTGGGTGCTGGACCCCCAAAGGGGTTGCTTCGCGAAGGCACCCGCCGCGTATGGTTTTCTCGCTGGCACTGTGGCTGCAGGGGTGAGATGTACCGGATGATCTCTGGAGATCAGGCGATTTGCTCACCGGCAAATCCAATCAGGAGGAGACGGAGGCACACCAGGAGGGCTCGCGACGGAAATACCAAGGAGCTGGCATAGGCGTAACAAGATCGTGCTAAATTGTTAAAGTGCCATTGGCAGAATCATAGATACAAAAGATGAAATGCTGCCACACCAATAATAGAACAAATTTTCTGTTATGTCAAGGGGAAATAACTGAAATTCAGGCATTATTTCGGACATGTAGAGTGAGTAGAGAGGAGGATTCTATTGACTGGGTGGAAATACGGGTATGGTCCCGAAATGAAGTTAGCGGAAGATCAAATAAAAAATCGGTGAGCTGTGCACTCACCGATCCTTCGTATCCACATGAACTATTTTTCAATCAAGCATTACCTGTCCGCATAACCTGGTCAGCTTCGGGTTGTCTTTCTTTTCCGAAAAACTAGCCCAGGATCCCACCGGCCAATGCCCCCATGATACTCCAAGTAATATACGATGGGTCAGAGATGGCTCTCACGCTTGATGCAATGAAATATCCAGCCAGGATGCCAACTACTAACCCCTTCACCGGGGAAGGGCAACTCAATTTCATGCAGATTAAAACTAATTAAGAACTGACCATCCAAGGTAATATTTGTAGTAATATAAATAACCGCCTTTTCGTCAATTAAATTTGAGGAAAATATGCACGAAACAAACGGTTGTATCGGTAAAGAAAAAGATAAACCGCGAGTGGCTGCACAGTCCAAGGTCAAGATTGCAGTCGATTCGTACAAGAATATTTCCACCGCCAATAAAGAGGCGCGAAAAAACGGATTTTCCAGCCGGACAACAATCAGCCCGAAGTCCGAGGGCACACTCAACCACCAGCCGTTTACATTAAGAATTAACCAATCAAATTGGACGACCCTGCCTTCAGGTGATTAATTCTGCACAGGAGGCAGTTCCTTTTTTTGGCGATTGGAATATCCATGTTAATTTCCTGACCCATCCAGGTTTTTCGGGTATGTCTGTATTTATGCAACTAAAGTTGAATGCATCAGACAATCTAACATGAAAATTCCTCAACAACTAACCACCCAGGTTAATTTCGGATGTTTCCAAAGGAGGTGATCATTAGAGGACTGACATCGATCAATTATGGAGGCTAATTAAAGCGTTCGTTCAAAAAAATATTAAAGGAAACACCGTCAAAGGAGATGAATTTCATGAAAGCAAAATTGCTTGGGACGTTTGTTAGTTTTATGCTGCTTATCGGGTCCATTTTTCCGATAGCAGGGATAACAGCATCAGCCGCGGCTGGATCAATGCCGTTCCTTGTGAAAGGTCCACTGGCAACCCCGATAAACGAAACTGGTCCAGGTTACGGGCTCTTCGCCTGCCAAGTGGGACTTAGCACGGGACAGTGCTATGACCCCTACCAGATGCGAAACGCATACGGAATATCCTCGCTCATCTCTGCGGGAATGGATGGGACCGGAAAGACAATCGTCATCATCGATGCATTCCAGGACCCGAACATCCTTTCCCAACTAAACTTTTTTGACAACTTTTATGGCTTAACGAATGTCAATGCCGGTACCGGAACCCCGACCTTTACCCAAGTGGCACCGGATGGACTTACGCCATTCGTCACCGGGGATCCCAATATGACGGGTTGGGCCGAGGAAATATCGCTGGACGTGTTGTGGGCGCATGCGATCGCCCCGGGCGCCAATATCGTGCTTGAGCTAGGAGCCGACAACTCGGACACGGCCCTCATCAGCGCCCTCAACGACGCGATAAACAAAAACCGCGGCGACGTAATTTCGATGAGCTTTGGCGAGTCTGATATGTGCCTCGGCACAGACCTCACTTCAGCCTGGCACCAAGCTTTTGTTAATGCAACAAAGCAGGGAATCACACTGTTCGCCTCATCAGGCGACCAGGGAGCTGCGCAGCCATCCTGCGATGGCAACTCGTGGATCAAGTCGACATCCTCACCTGCATCAGATCCACTCGTATCTTCCGTCGGAGGTACCGAGCTGCGGGCCGCCGACTATTGTCTTGCCTCTCTTGGCTGCAACCCGTCCACTCACCCGGCAGCAGGCACCTACGGGAGTGAGATTGCCTGGAACGAAGGACCCTCATACGGGGACTTCCAGTCATCATTCGGTTCCACGCTTGCCAGCGGAGGCGGATACAGCACCATCTGGAGCGAACCTCCCTACCAGCTAGGAACGATCCGCAGCGGGAAAACGCGCGGGGTACCCGACGTATCCTATAACGCAGCAGTGATGCACGGGGTGCTCACCTATTTAAATATTCCGGGCATTCCTGTGGGCTTTTACCGGTTTGGAGGAACGAGCGCAGGTGCACCTCAATGGGCGGCCCTCACGGCAATTGCCGATCAGGTTGCCGGGCATGACTTCGGCTTTATCAATGCCGCCCTGTATAAAATCGGACAGAACGCAGGCAATTATGCCAACGCGTTCCACGACGTGACGAGCGGGACCAACTCGGCCTTAGAATTCGATTCAGCCAGCAACCCGATAAATATCATCGGGTTCAGTGCCGGGACGGGCTGGGACGCCGTGACTGGCCTGGGTTCGCCAAGGACCAACAACTTCGTGAGCGAGCTGCCGTTGTTCTGGTCCGCAGGACAAGGAACCTCGGCAATCGCACAATCGATGTCGCATGGAAACGGTAAACCGTCCACTACCCCGCATGTGACTCCACATTAATCCAGATTGGACGGTAATACTCAAAACAGGTCGATCGTGAAAACCCATTTCAACAGCCTTCACATTGACCGCTAATCCCTGAAAAAATGCCGGGCAGCCAGACAAATTATCTGGTGCCCGGTATTTTGTTTAATTAGGCTGCGTGACAAGCGCAGGGTATAGAAAAAAACGTGCGGGATACGACTAGCCCTTACGAAAGCAGTGAACAAGGGGGAATTGGTCATTACGTTATACCCTAACAACAGGTGATATCCGTCCGGTAATATCTCGATAGTGCGGGTGTAAAATATGACGTATTCCATAAAATATCTAATTATTTAAAGGTGACCCATGTGTCTCGGTATCCCCGCGAAAGTAGTTGAACTGTACGAAGCCAACGGCATGAAAATGGCCAAGGTTGATTTTGGCGGCGCGCTAAAAGAAGCCTGCATGGAATACCTGCCGGAGGTGAAAGTGGGCGATTATACGATCGTCCATGTCGGATTCGGGCTTTCCATCCTGGACGAGAAGGAAGCGATGGAGACGATGGACCTACTTCGGCAGATCGACTCGCTGGGGGAAGAAGGGACAGCCTGATAACCATCGGCCGGCGGCGGTTCGCTGCCCAGGACAGCAGTAAAAACATCCCATGAAATATATCGATGAATACCGCGACGCAGACCTGACCAGGAAACTACTCGCCGATCTCCAAAAAACAACCACCCGCGACTGGACGCTCATGGAAGTCTGCGGGGGACAAACGCATTCGATCATCAAGTCGGGGCTCGACCAGATGCTGCCCCCCCAGATCGAGCTCGTGCACGGACCGGGCTGCCCGGTGTGCGTGACGCCGCTCGAACAGGTGGACAAGGCCATCGCACTGGCATCCCTGCCGGAGGTGATCTTCAGCTCATATGGCGACATGCTGCGAGTACCGGGGTCAAAACAGGACCTGTTCGCGGTAAAAGCCCAGGGGGGCGACGTACGCATCGTCTACTCCCCGCTGGATGCATTGAAGATCGCCAAAGACAACCCTTCCAAAACCGTCATCTTTTTTGCGATCGGTTTCGAAACCACCGCCCCGGCCAATGCCATGGCAGTGCTGCAAGCCAAAGCCCAGGGGCTGGGGAACTTTGCCGTGCTGGTCTCGCACGTGACCGTCCCGGCGGCGATAAGTGCTTTAATGGATTCGTCCCGTGCTGAATCCGGGACTACTTCGCCCGACATGAAGGTCGACGGGTTCCTGGCAGCGGGTCATGTTTGCACCGTGATGGGATTCTGGGAATACGAACCGCTGGTGGAGAAATATAAAATCCCGATCGTGGTGACCGGTTTCGAACCGGTGGACCTGCTGAACGGAATTTTGAAATGCGTCCGACAGTTGGAAGCAGGAACCTACAAGGTCGAGAATGCCTACGAGCGCTCGGTCAGCCGGGAAGGAAACCTGCCTGCACAGGCAGTCATCAAGCAAGTGTTCGAGATGACCGACCGGGCCTGGCGCGGCATCGGGGTCATCCCAATGTCGGGTTATAAGCTGCGCCCCGAATTCGCCGATTTCGACGCCGAACTGCGTTTCCCCGAAGTTCAGGCGATTCAGACGAAAGAGAACCCATTGTGCATCAGCGGGCTGGTGCTGCAAGGACGCAAGAAACCCAGCGAGTGCGCGGCGTTTGGCAAGGAATGCACCCCGCAGACACCGCTGGGCGCGACCATGGTCTCGTCAGAGGGGGCGTGCGCGGCGTATTACCGGTATGGGAGATTAGGAAAATGATTTACCGCGAAGACGCGAAGTTCGCGAAGAATTCAAGGGGGAACGAAGAACCACTTCACATCCCGACTATCTTTGCGACAGAACCCTCATCGAGAAAACATGACCGATAAACCAAACCTGCTCGGCTGGACATGCCCGCGCCCGCTGCAAAACTATCCGACCATCGTGATGGGGCACGGGGCGGGCGGCAAGATGATGGCGGACCTGATCGAGCATTTGTTCGCACCGGCATTCGACAACGAGTGGCTGGGGCAAATGGGGGATGCGACGAAATTCGATCCATCGTTATGGGGAACGCGTGATTCATCGCTGGCATTTACAACCGATTCGTTCGTGGTCAGCCCGCTGTTCTTTCCCGGCGGGAATATCGGCGAACTGGCTGTGTTCGGGACGGTTAACGACCTAGCGATGCGAGGTGCGAAACCGCTGTACCTGTCGGCGGGGTTCATCCTGGAAGAGGGCCTGCCGATGGAAACGCTCGGCAATATCGTGACCGCCATGGCGGCTGCCTGCAGGAAGGCGGGCGTGAAGGTTGCCACCGGGGATACCAAGGTTGTACAGAGGGGACACGGAGACGGAATCTATATCAATACATCCGGGCTGGGGATTATCCCAGCGGGAGTGGACATCGGCCCGGCGAATGCCAGACCCGGCGACGTGGTGCTGGTGAGCGGTACGATGGGCGACCATGGGATCGCGATCATGTCGGTGCGGGAGGGGTTGACCTTCGAGACGGAGATCAGGTCAGATACGGTTCCGCTGTACGGGCTGGTGGAGGCGATGATCGAAGCGGGAAAAGGCGGGGACACACCCTCCGGGTTCGATGGGCACGCGCCCCTACGAGGAATCCATTGTTTACGAGATGCAACACGCGGCGGGCTGGCGGCGGTGCTGAACGAATTGGTGGATTCGTCGAAGGTGGGGATCGAATTCGACGAGAGGAAGGTACCGATCCGACCGGAGGTGAATGCGGCCTGCGAAATGCTGGGGCTGGACCCGTTCTACATCGCCAACGAGGGGAAACTGGTGGCAATCGTGCCGCAAGAGACAGCGGAAAATGTTTTAGCTGCGATGTGCGGTCATGAGTACGGGAAAAATGCCGCGATTATTGGGCGCGTGGTGGATGAACATCCAGGGTTGGTGACGGCGAAGACTTCGATCGGGGGGATGCGGGTGGTGGATGTGCCGGCGGGGGAATTGCTGCCGAGAATTTGCTAGATCCCTTGCTCCAAAAGGATCAGCAGGACGCGGAGCGTCCAGGCTGGGTGACGACGCAGAGCATCGTCACCAGGATCAAAATTTTATTATCTCTTGTATGATTCGGGGATTGCCACGACCGGCCTAGAACGCCGGTCTCCCCAAAACACGGGGACGATGTCGCAATGACACAGGATAGAAGAGGGAAATAATAATCTAGAAATTACAAGACAACCTTGGCGAGTGCGGAGAGACCTTTGAGGTCATCCAGATCCAGCCACTGGAGCATGAGGCGCTGGAGACCGGTCTTTTGCAACTCTGCCAGGTGAGGCTTAATCTCCTCCCCAACCCCGACAATGATACCGCGCTGATGCAGTTCTTCAACGGTTTGATTATTGGCGGATAATTTCGCCTCCAGTTCTTTCTTCGTGCGTCCGAAGCGAAGACCAGTCATCATCGAGCGGAGTACGGACTTCAGGTCGCGACCGGCAACTTTCAACAATCCATCCAGGCGGGTGTTCAGGCGGCTAAATTCCGCAGGGGGAGAGAAAATGGCGTTCCATTCATCCGCGTATTTGACCACGAGCGGCAGGGTCCGTTTTTCGCCGATGCCGCCAACCAGGATGCGCGGTCCGCCGGGGCGGACAGGGTGCGGCAGGAGAGCGGCTTCATGTAATTGGTAATATTTGCCAGCATAGGAGACAGGGGAATCGGATTTCAGCAGGCGGGTGACGACTTCCAGCCCTTCTTCGAAGCGATCGAAGCGCGACTTCAACTCCAAAAGATCAAAACCAAAAGTATTGTGCTCGCGCTCCTGCCAGCCTGCACCGAGACCAAGGGTCAGGCGACCGCCGCTGAGATCATCGACGGCAGAGGCCATGCGGGCGGTCAGGACTGGATTCCGGACGGAGACCGGTGAGACCAGGGGACCAAATTCGATGCGCCTGGTGTGGGAGGCCAGCCAGGTGAGGGAGACCCACAGCTCGAGGGATTCCATATCCGGAGGCTGGGCGTTGGTGAAATGGTCGGAGCGATAGAGACCGGCAAAGCCGAGGTCTTCGACAGCCGCGGCGAGGTTTTGCCAGCGAGGCCAGGTGAGTCCGTTCTGGGCTTCGATCATGATGGCGATATCCATAATTATCCTTTTATTCAAGAAATCCAACTTCAAGAGTAAGCAACACTCAAGTAGCATGGGGATTGCTTCGCCAAAAAACGGCTCGCAATGACATTTGACTCGGGAGACTTCGGGTTAGAGTGTTTATATCAATTCCGGCAAGGCGAGCCAGGGACCTGGGTTCCTGGGATGGTCTGCATCGACCAACTCACCTTTTTGGACCAATTTTTCAAGAGTGCGGCGGACGAGTTCGGGAGGCCAGCCAAAGAGTTTGGTCACCGCGTGAACCTGGGCCGCGCCAACAGAGGCAAAATACAATTCCACCAATTTTTGACGGGCTTCGGCTTCACCGATCTTGCGAGCCTGCTGCTCCAGATCGGGAAAGTGCCGGGAGGTTAAGTCATAACGGTAGGCATATTTCCAAGACCCGACCTCGGCAATCCCGACCGGAAGGATCTTGAAGTCCATTTGCAGATCCTCCATGGCTCGGTTGAAAGCGGACTCTTTGGCGTTCAGCATACGGGCTTCCTTGCGAAGGGAGATGGTGTCGAGGCTGCCTTTATCCAAAAGAGTTTCGTAAATTTGTTTAGCCGATTGAGTCAAGCGACCCTCTTCGTAAGAAAGTAGATAGTCTTCTTCAGGAGAGCCGTAATTATCGGACAGGGCATAGAAGAATGGAGCGATTTCAAGGGAGATGAAGGTGGCCTTACGGCGCAAGACCTTGCCGTAATACCAGACCTTTTTCGGAATGGCATCATCCTTCCAGCCCCAGGTGACATGACCTGGGTCATCGTGATTGTCGGGGACATTGCGGTTCCCGGCGACGGCCTTCCAGAGGGAGGGCAGGTCAACCCCGGAAATGGGCCAGAAGAAGATGAAGCCGCGTTCGTTGACAAAGTCCAGTGCGCCGGATGGGTTCGTAACACGATTTGATGAAAGGAAACGGAAAGTGCGGTCGCGATGGGTCTTGAGTTTCCCCAAGTTGATGGCGGGCATGAGTGGATTGTACCAAAAATCTTTGGGGGGATGATGTATATTAATTTTATGGATGAACCAATATACTAACGACTAAAGTCGTTATTACGATTGATCCTGTGCGACTAAAAACGGGTGACTTTTTCCAACAACTGCCGGTAGTAAATATAATTATCAAAGGGAATATCTTTCCGCACGCGGCCGTCCGCTAGCGGGACATAGCCGCCCTGGGCGAGCAAGGGCGGGACCTTCTCTTCCACTTCGCGCCGGATGGCATCACGCCCATCACGCAGCACATCCAGGTCCACGCCCCCGATCAAACGCAGGCGGGTGCCAAATTCCTGTCGCAAAGAACGATAATCCATGGAGGCCGTGTTGACTTCGCAGGCCCACAAGCAATCGAAGCCGTGTTCCATCAGTACGGGCAGCAACAGGCGGGCATTGGCATAGGTGCGCAGGATGAGGATATTTACGTTATGCCGGTGCAAAACATCCAGAATGGGAGCATAACCCGACAACACAAATTCAACGAACATGGCAGGTGATATCAGCGGTCCGTGGTTAGCCCCGATCGGTTCGCTGAAAACCGCGGCATCGATCTCCACATCCTGCAAGGCGCGATCGGTCAGGCCTGCGACAAACTCAGCCTGGACCTTCATCATATCGCGCACAAACCCAGGGTCGTCATGGATCAATTTCATCAACTGATAAAAGCGCTCCCAGCCATAAACCCCCATGGTCAGGAAAAAGCCCTGGTGGATGCGCATCATCAGGACATGTTCGCGCTGTCTCCAGCCCGGAATAGATCGTTTCCAGTTATCCGGAAGGCGGGTGTTGTCATCCGGATCGAGCCGGCGGGTGAAGGCTTTCAGGTCAGAATGTTTGAGCGGCCAGTGTTTGGGCCAGGGATGGGGGTAGACGTCCAGGTCGATCTCTTCGCGCAAATCGGATGCAAACATCTTGTCCAGGTCAGCATCCGCAGCCAAGCCCTGTTTGCGCCAGGCTTTCAAAACATCGTCACGAATGCCTTCTTCGAAATAAGGGACATGGTCGGGGTGACCGAATTGCATGGTTTCGAGGAAGCGCTGGCGGCTGTTCATCAGTATATTTTCCTTTTCGGGTGGAAAACCAATCAATCTGGATATTATGATTGTATCGCAAGGAATGATACTCACCAGAGGGTAATTTAATTGGGGTGGTAATAGGAAAAGAATATCACCCTACCCCTGTCCTCTCCCCTAAAGGGGAGGGGACATATTCAAAAAAAAAAAATGAATGTGGCGCGCAAATCGCGCCACATTCATTTTTTTGATTTCTTTTATTATGGGGCACAGTGCGCCCCATACCCTTTTATTCATTTACTGATCAAGAAGTGCATTGAATTTATTCCGCTCCCAACAACAATTCAGAACTTATCGGAGCCTGTCCGAAGGGACAGGTTAGAACCATCCGGTCAGCCGAGGACAGGAACCCGGGGCGCACATAAAATAGAGTACATATCATTCCGGAGGCAAATAAAATGAGTAAGAGAAATGGCAAGATCGTGTTCATGGTTTTTAAAGCCGCAGCGATGGCGATGGGTGCAGCCGTGGTGGTAACGAATATAATTGGGGGATTGGACGCAAAGGGACAGGTCCTGCTTTTGGGGATCGGACTTTTTTGCATGGCCATCACAGCTTTCGTTAAGGAGTGAACAACATGCATGCAATTGAAGTCAAGAACCTGCACAAAGCCTTCGGCGACCTAAAGGCAGTGAACGGGATTTCATTCGATGTGGAAAAAGGCGAGATCTTCAGCCTGCTCGGCCCAAACGGAGCCGGGAAAACGACGAGCATTTCGATGCTTTCCTGTCTCCTGCGCCCGGACGGCTGAGATGCCCTGGTAATGGGACATTCCATCCGCAGCGACCAGATGGGGGTCAAGTCGGTGCTGGGCGTGGTACCGCAAGAGATCGCCCTGTATGAAGACATGTCTCCCCGGGAAAACCTCAATTTCTGGGGGAAAATGTACGGGCTGCGCGGGGCTGAGCTCAAAACCCGGGTGGACGAAGTATTGGACATCATCGGACTGACGGACAGGGCCAAGGAATATGTCAAGAAATACTCCGGCGGAATGAAACGGCGCGTCAATATTGGCGTGGCGCTCCTGCACAAGCCGCAAGTCATTTATATGGATGAACCAACCGTGGGAATCGACCCACAGTCCCGCCGCAATATTCTCGACAGCGTGGTGAGTCTTAAAAACCAGGGGATGACGGTACTCTATACCACCCATTACATGGAAGAAGCCCAGGAGCTTTCGGACCACATCGCCATCATGGATGCCGGCAAGATGATCGCCTTCGGTACGGAGGAGGAGCTGGTCAAGATCGTGGGCCAAATGGACCGCATAACACTGACGATCAATGCCGAAAGTGTAAGAGTCCTGGAAGCCTGGAAAAATGCGCCGGGCGTGAAGCAGGTCACAGCACAGGATGGAACCCTGACCGTCCTGGCGGATGACAGCAACCAGGTACTGCCGAGGTTGTTCGAAACGGCTGCTGCGAGCGGAGTGCGGATCACCTCCGTCGCCATCCAGGAACCGAACCTGGAGGCCGTTTTCCTGCATCTCACCGGGAAAGCATTGAGGGATTGAAAATGAAAATCCTCGATATTGCCATCAAGGACATGACACGCTCCTTCCGCAGCACCTTCGCATTGATGTTCATGTTCGGAGTGCCATTGGTCATGACCGGCATGTTCTACCTCATGTTCGGAAACAGTTCCAACAACCCCCAGGGATTCAGCGTGCCAGTGACCAAGGTGGTGGTCGCCAACCTGGACACGGGCGGGGCGGCTTTCGATGCAATCAAAGGCCAGTTCCCAGGCGGGCAGCAGGCGAATTCAATGGGAGATGTCATCCTGGCCACCCTGCAGGAAAAAGGCTTCGCCAGCCTCATGGAAATCAGCCTGGCTGACAGCGCTGAATCAGCCCGAGCAGATGTGGATAACCAAAAAGCCGGCGTGGCGTTGATCATCCCCGCAGATTTTTCACAGCAGTTCTCGGACCTTAACGGGCAGGCAACGATCGGTCTATACAAAGATCCCACCCTGACCATCGGGCCGGGCATTGTCCAGTCCATCCTGTCCCAGTTCATGGACAATATTTCCGGCGCCAAAATTGCGGTGGATGTGTACATCAAACAAACCGGCAGTTCAGACCCGGCGCAGATCGGGCAGGTGGTTTCCCAGTACACTGCCTCCATAGCGACCGGCGACCCTACATCGGCACTGCTGGATATTCAACCAACGACCTCAACCCCCCAACCAGTAAATATGCTGATGACTGTCGTGGCTCCCATCATGGGCTGGTTGACGATCTTTTATGCGTTCTACACCGGCGCATCCACAGCGCAATCCATCCTGCGGGAAGACGAGGATGGAACCCTGCCGCGATTGTTTACCACTCCAACCGGTCACTCCACCATTTTAGGCGGGAAATTCCTGGCAGTGGGCCTGACCGTATTGGTACAAATGACCGTACTGCTGATCCTGGGGCGCCTGCTATTCGGGTTCAGTTGGGGTGCGTTTGTGCCATTGGCACTGGTGACGGTGGGCACGATGCTGGCGGCGGCCACATTCGGCATTTTCATTAATTCCCTGCTGAAAAGCACAAAACAAGCCGGCCTGATATTCGGAGGATTGCTTACGCTGCTCGGAATTGTTGGAGGACTGCCTGTATTTGCCGCCGGATCAAGCTCTGTGGATACCCTGGCAAAAGTCTCCCTGATCGAGCCGGTGGGGTGGGCTGTCCAGGGATTGCTCAAGGTCATGAAGGGGGGACAGGTGCAGGACCTTTTGTTAACATTCGGGGTGCTGGCTGCCTGGTCCGTCGTGTTCTTTGTCGTAGGTGTACTGCGGTTCCAGAAACGGTACGCTTAGGAATATCTCATGCAAAAAATATTTGATATCACCGCAAAAGACCTGCGCCAAATCCTGCGAAACCGGATGACTTTCCTATTCCTCCTGATCATGCCGGCTGCCTTTACGATCCTATTCGGACTGGCATTCGGCGGCTCGGGAAAGACGACTGACACCCGCCTGCCAGTAGGCATCCTGGATATTGATGGAGGCAGCTTCAGCGCGAACCTGAAAAGCCTGCTGGCAACCTCAAGCGTGATCCGCCTGGACGAAACCGCCGGGCGCAGCGAGACAGACCTTGTGAAGCTGGTGGGAAGCGGGAAACTGGCAGCCGCAATCGTGATCCCGGGCGGGTACAGCGACTCCCTGCGCAAAGGGAACCCATTAAAACTGGGCTTCCACGCCGACCCAGCCCAACCGTCCACAACCACGGTCGAGTACGAAGTGCTGGTAGCCTCGCAACGATTGGGAAGCGCGGTGCGAACGGCGAACATCACGGCGACCATGACAAGCGATCCGGCCGCTTTCGACCCGGCATTGACGGCAGCCCTGGCAGCATGGCAGAACCCGCCCATCCAAGTTTCAGTCACTTCCGGTGTGTCCGCCACGCCGCAAAACCAAAACATTATGTCGCTGGCTCATTCCTCTCCAGCGATGATGCTCCAGTTTGCCATTGCCGGACTGCTGACGGCTGCCACGGTGATCGTCAACGAGCGCAAGACGCGCTCGTTGCAGCGCCTCCTGACAACATCCACCAGCCGCATCCAGATCCTACTCGGACATTACCTTGCGATCTTCGCAATGATCTTCAGCGAGTTCGTGACCATGATCCTTTTCGGCCAGGTTTTGAAGGTGGACTACCTGCGGCTGCCCCTGGCTACCCTTTTGGTGGCAGTGGCGACCGCGGTTTGCATTGCCGCCCTTGGATTGCTGATCGGTGTGTTGGCGAAATCCGAAGAACAGGCGGTCATGTTCTCCCTGATCCCGATGTTCGTCCTTTCAGGGCTGGGAGGAGCATGGATGCCGCTCGAATTCACCGGCGCCACCTTCCAGACAGTGGGACACATCTCACCGGTGGCATGGGCCATGGATGGCTTTAAAAACATCGTGGCACGCGGCCTGGGCTTCAACTCTGTACTCCTGCCGGCAGCTGCCCTGCTGGGGTATGCCGTGCTCTTCTTTGGGCTGGCGTTATGGCGGTTCAGGCGGGTGAGCGAATAAACACCCGAGGTTGTTCAGTCATTCGTAAAACAGGTATAACTCTGTCAAAATATGCCGATATTCGAATACCCCATCCCCCTTTCCCTGTGGGAAGGGGGAAGATTGAAAAAACAAGGATGTTGCGAGCGGAGCTCGCAACATCCTTGTTTTTTTTCATTCTCCCAACTCATGTGGAAGTCACCAAGACGACATTCAAGCATAATCGTCAAAGTTAGTGACCCCCGCCTGAAGCGAATTACAAAGGCCGGGGTTATACTTATTGTTTGTCCAGTACCCACCCCGCGACCAAGGAGACCCCTGCATGACCACTGCCATCCAAGATCGCCTTCCCCGATTGACAAAATTTTTTTACGGTATCAGCGACTTCGGGTTCGCCTGCACCGACACGACGATGCAGGTGCTGTTCGCCATTTTTATGACCGACGTGGTGGGTGTAAAGCCTGCTTATGCCGCCCTGGCCATTTTCATCGGCCGCACCTGGGACTATATCAACGACCCGCTGATAGGATTCTTTACCGACCGGGTGCGCAGCCGATGGGGGCGCCGGCGTCCGTTCCTGCTGTTCGGGTTCATCCCATTCGGGTTGATGTTTGCGATGATGTGGTACCGACCACCGACAGACAGCCAGTTCTGGTTGTGCGCATATTACGCACTCGCTTATTTCCTGTTCGACACTTCCTACACATTTGTCACCATGCCTTATGTGGCCCTGACTCCCGAATTGACCCAGGATTACGATGAGCGCACTTCCCTGACCACCTTTCGAATGGCGTTTTCAATCATCGGGAGCCTGGTGGCCTTCATCGTGCCGCTCTTGATCATCGGTACAATGCGACCTGAAAACTCGGGAAAGGTCTTCACGATGGGGATCATCTTCGGAGCCATCTGCGCGCTGCCGTTATTTTTCACCTTCTTCGGAACGCGCGAGAAACCGGAATATTACAAACAGAGCCAGCCAAGCCTGCGCGAGTCATTCCGGGCTGTCTGGAAGAACCGGCCCTTCCTGTTCGCGGCGGGCATTTTCTTGTTCACCTGGACTGCGGCCGACATCATCCAGGCCTTCCTGCTCTATTTCCTAAAATACCGCATGCACCTGGAAGCCCAGAGCGACATCATCCTAGGCGCCATTTTCATTACCGCATTACTGGCCCTGCCGTTCTGGGATTGGGCTTCCCGCAAAACAGACAAGCGCAAGGCATACGTGGCGGGGATGATCTTTTTGGCAACCATCATGATTGCGCTCATCTTTCTCAGTCCAACCGCAGGGCTGCCGCTGGTGCTGGTCATGTCAGTATTGGCTGGGATCGGCGTTTCAGCCATCCACGTGCTGACCTGGGCGATCATCCCCGATGCAGTCGAGGTGGATGAACTGGTAACCGGTCAGCGGCACGAAGGCGTGTTTTACAGCCTGGTTTCGCTGTTCAAGAAAGTGGCCTCTTCCATTGCCATCCCGCTGACGCTGTTAGTGCTTGACTGGAGCGGGTACGTTTCGAACGCAGCCGTTCAGAAACCTTCAACCATCCTCGCCATCCGCATCCTGACCGGGCCGGTGCCTTCGGTGCTTCTGCTGGGCGGGATCATATTTGCGCTCTTTTATCCACTCAGCCGGGCGGGGCACGCGCAGGCGCGAGCGGAAATCCTGGCAAAACGGGAAAAAGCTCCTTTGGATTAGCCCAAGAGCATTAATCCAAACAGCCGCGTTTCAACGACGCGGCTGATATTTTTCCGATGGCTGGGAAAGGAAGGTCACTTAAATCCCGCACGATGGGAGAGATCAGATTTTAATAAATAGCCTCGCGATTGTAACGATGGAGGCAATCAATATTAATACGGTACAGACGATCGCAAAATATTTCTGAAAGGCATTGTTGACAAATTCCCCCATCAATTTTTTATCACTTGTGAAGCGAATTAGATAATAAAAAATCGGCGGAAGAGTGAAAGCGCTTATGACCTGGGTGGCAATAATAATCTTGAATAAAGACACTGCCGGGAACAAGACAATAGTACACGCCAGGACCAACTGGAGCAGGAAGATTATATAGAAAGTCTTGCTTTTCTTGAACGAATCGTTCAGGCTGCCCGGGACACCAAAGAATTCGGCGAACGCATAAACCGTGGAAAGCGAAACGATCACCAAACCCATGAATCCAGCATTCAAAATACCAATGCCAAACAACTCCCCAGCAAGGTTCCCGGCAAACGGCTGGATGGCGAGGGCAGCTTGCTCACCGAAAACCAGCGCGACTCCATGGACGTATAGCGTCGCGGCCGTGGCGACAATCATGAAGAAGGAAAAGAAATCGGTCAGGAAGGCACCCCAGTAGGTCTCCATTTGGGAATAACCAATTTTGCCCTTCTCGATCTTTTTATCGAATGAAAAACTGCTGATGAAGAATTGCCCCCAAGAGGTGACGGTTGTGCCGAGAACCCCCATCCCAATGATCAGGTAATCGCGAAGATATTGTGAGGTGAAAACAACTCCGTGCGGATACAAGAGGTTTCCCAGAGCCATCCCCCAGTCGGCTGCGCTTTTAATGCTGAGACAATATAAACAAGGAAAAACAAGCACGCCACCAGCATGAAATACTGGGTAAATTTGTAGGTGCCTTTTACGATCACCAAATACGCAATTGCACGAACCAGGATCACCATGGGAGCCGGGGGAAGGTGGAATAATTCGGCGGTTACCTCGACGGCAGCCGCGTCCACAACCAGGATGCCCATATTGGCAATAAACAAGGCCAGGAACATAAGGGTGGAGGCTGTGACCCCATGGCGTTCGCGGATCAGGTCAGCAAGGCCTCTGCGAGTGACAATGGTCAGGCGAATCCCCATTTCCTGGGTGATCCCCAGGAGAACGGTAACAATGAGGAGGAGGAATAGGATGGGATAGCCAAGTTTCGCACCGGCGACGGCATAGGTGGCGACACCGCTGGCATCGTTATCTGCCATGGCAGTAATCGTCGCCGGGCCAAAAATGGACATGAAGATCAAAATCCTTTTCCAAAACCCGGGTATATGTTTTCGATTGCTGGAAAGTGGAATTTGAGTCATTGGTATCTAGTTTTCAACAAAGAGGAGTGGCGACAGGAGATCGGTCGCCACATTATTTATATAAAGTATGTCATCTCAAAACTACAACCCGGCTCAATTAAACGCTAAGCATTGATGAAATATGAAATCAAGGTAGTAGCTGAGGCAATCACGATGATTACCGTGCAAACAATGGCAAAGTATTTTTGGAATTTATTATTCGCGAAATTGCCCATCAGCTCACGGTTATTGGTCAGCTTGATCAGATAATAAAAAACCAGGGGAAGTGCGATGGCATTGATGGTTTGGGTGACAATCGCCACTTTGAACAACGACAGGTTCGTGAAGACGACAATCACACCAACAACAAATAGCTGCAAGCCGAACAGGAAATAGAAAGTTTTGCTTTTCTTATAACTGTCATTGAGACTTCCAGAAAGTCCGAAGAACTCAGCAAATGCATATGCGGTGGAAAGAGAGACGATTATCACGCCCATAAACCCGGCGTTAAGAATCCCAATGGCAAATAACGTACCGGCCAGTTCACCTGCAAAGGGTTTAATCGCCAGGGCAGCCTGTTCGCCTGCCACGAGGGGGATATGATTGATAAACAGGGTTGCAGCCGTAGCTACGATCATAAAAAAAGAAAAGAAATCGGTAAGGAAGGCACCCCAATAAGTTTCGAGTTGGGAATAGTTGATCTTGCCCTTCTCGATCTTCTTATCATATGCAAAACTGCTGATAAAAAACTGTCCCCAGGGGGTAATCGTAGTGCCCAGCACGCCCATGCCAATCAAAAGGTAATCACGCATATATGCAGGAGTAACAGCGACACCATGAGGGTAAAACAAGTTGCTGACAGCCAGACCCCAATCCGGTTGCGCCTTGATCGCCGAAACGATGTAGGCCACATAGAACAAGCTGGCAAGGAGCATGATGGCCTGGGTAATCTTATAGTTCCCTCTCACAATAAAAATGAAAGAAATAACCAAGATGACCAGCACGGAAGGTATGGCCGGCAGATTCAACATGGTGCTGGTGATCTTGACTGCGGAAAGGTCCGTGATCAACGTGCCCAAGTTGGCGACCAGCAGGGCACCGAACATGAACATCGCCGTCCGAACCCCGAATTTCTCCCGGATTAAATCGGCCAACCCTTTGCGGCTGATGATGGCAAGCCGCATGCCCATTTCCTGGGTCACACCCAGCAAAATGGTGATTATGACCAGTAAAAACAGGATTGGGTAACCGAGCCTGGCACCTGCGATCGAATAGGTGGCAACGCCCCCCGCGTCATTATCCGACATGGCGGTAATCGTCGCCGGTCCGAAGACCGACAGGAAGATCAATATGTTCTTCCAATATCTTTGGAAAAAGCCGCGTTTAATGATGGCGTTGGTCATGGATCCCCTTTTTGAAATCAGCGATAGAAGCGCGGCAGGCGTTTCTTCCACGCAGTGGGAATGATCTTGTCGAGGGCATCGTCAGCGGTGACGATCCCATGCATGTGGTTCTGGTCATCCACCACCGGAACAGCCAACAGGTCGTACTTGGCTACAGTCTGAGCAACGGTTTCCTGGTCATCGGTCAAATTCACTGTAATAAGGTGTTTGGTCATGAAGTCCGCAACCATTTGGCCGGGTTTGGCGAAAATCAAATTGTTCAATGAAAAAGTTCCAACCAGGCACTGGTCTCCATCCACCACATAAACGTAAAACATTGTTTCCACTTCATCAGCCATGCCATGCAACTGTTTGATCGCTTCGGAAGCTGTTAAGTTGGGTTGGATGGAAGCGTATTCCGTAGTCATAATACCGCCCGCAGAATCCTCGGGATAAGTCAAAAGTTTGCGAACATCGTCGGCATCCTCTTTCTCCATCAAGGCCAGTAAATCTTCCTTGCGGTCCTTGGGGAGGTCGCCGAGCAAGTCAGCCGCTTCGTCAGGTTCCATCTCTTCGAGCAAGTCTGCAACTTTTTCATTCGACATATGCTCGACCAATTCGGCCTGGAATTCCGGTTCCACCTCTTCGAGCGTATCTGCCAGGTGAGCGACATCCAGCGTATCCAACAGCTGACCGCTTTCCAATTTATTCAAGTCTCTGACAATTTCCGCCAAGTCAGCGGGGTGCAATTCATGGAGTCTCTCGGCGGGGACGCGTAAATGCATTTCCTGGTCACGGCGCATCAATTCCACATCATCCCAGGCTATCCCCTTTTTCTTAAGATGTCCGGCCAGAAAATGAGCGAGACCGACCAGTCCCATTCGCCGGATAATCCCCACCCACGAAACGTCCACATTACTGACATAGATCGTGCCATCGACGCGCACCAGTTCCACATCATTAACGCGCACTACCCGCGCTCCGTCGGTGTCAATGATCTGCTTATCCAGCACATCGCGGGAAAGCAGGACATCATCTTCTTTCAGATCAAATAACGGCGCATCGTCCAACCGGTATTTCAATGGGATCACCGGGGAAAGTAACGCCGCCACCGCCATGAACGGTAGTATGCGTGTCCCGCCTTTGCCAATTATTGCCACCGCTTCTATCAGCGGATGCGGAAACTCGGCCCAGGGTCGCACGATTACATCAGATAACTTGCCAACGGGCATCCCGTCGAGGTCAGTGACGGGGCGACCAATTATTTCGCTCAAGTAAGCCATGGTACACCTCCAGAAATCAGAGGACTGCAACAGCAGTCAAGAATGGCGGATATTTAATGCAATAAAAAAAGCAAAACGCCGCCTGATTCGTCAACAGAAGGCGGCGTTTCCTGGAGTTGTACCCAGAACCATCCATTTGTCTGGTTCTCCCCGAAAAAAACAGGAACCGATCGGGGGTAAGGTGATGCAGGCGCGAACGCCGTCCAGCTGGTCCAAAAAAAGCGCATTCTGTCCGTTCATTATCGTATATAGCGGAATACCATCTGCGTTCACGCGATCACCTCCTTTCACTGAAATATCGATATTGCGAAGCCAAATCCGATCTTGAACCGGAGCTATCAAGCACAAAACAGAAAAACCTCCGCAATCCAGGAGGTTTTGATAATAACAAACACGCCCGCGGGCTGCCCGGGGCACCTCCTGGTTGAGCTTTGGCACTGCGTATCGTAGGGTACGATCTCCCAGCCACTTTGAGCGGGGCCTTAATCCGGCCCGGCCTGGTTTATCCCTTGGCGTCTTTCGACGTTTCGGGACAATGGCCTGTTTATCACGCAGACGCCTCGCCTAACGAGGTATTTAGTTAGGACGAAAGGATACACCCGCCCACTGCCATCCGTCAAGAGAGGAAAAATAGCGATTTCGTATTAAAAAAAGACTCCCAGCCTGAGAGTCCTGCTGTCGGGGCGGGCGGATTTGAACCGCCGACCTCTGCGTCCCGAACGCAGCGCTCTAGCCGGACTGAGCCACGCCCCGAACAAGCAAGCCGGGATTATACACGTCCGCCAACGATTTGACAAGCCGTTTGCGGTATAATTCCTTGGCTAATTCGATTCCCCCGTAGGGGCACAGCGGCGCTGTGCCCCTACCGCGTGAGGACAAATATGGTAGATCCCGAACAAACCGGGCAACCCCCGGAACCCCCGAAGCAGACCATCGGTACCATCCAGCAGGCGGACATTGACGAAACGATGCGGACGGCGTATCTCGATTACGCCATGTCGGTCATCGTGGCGCGAGCACTGCCGGATGCGCGGGATGGATTGAAGCCCGTACACCGCCGCATATTGTATGCGATGCAGGACATGGGTATCCGCGCCAATACGGCTTACAAAAAATCGGCCCGTATCGTGGGCGAGGTGCTTGGTAAATATCATCCGCATGGGGATGCAGCCGTGTATGAATCGATGGCACGCATGGCCCAGGACTTTTCCATGCGCTACCTGCTGGTGGACGGGCAGGGCAACTTCGGGTCTGTGGATGGGGACGCCCCGGCTGCCATGCGTTACACCGAAGCCCGCCTGAACCGGATGGCGGAGGAAATGCTGGCAGACCTCGAAAAAAACACGGTTGATTTCACCGATAACTTTGACGGCTCGCTCCAGGAACCAACCGTCCTGCCTTCGCGCGCCCCCAACCTGCTGCTCAACGGCGCAACCGGTATTGCCGTCGGCATGGCAACCAACGTCCCTCCGCACAACTTGAAGGAGTTGTGTACTGCGCTGATCTACCTGATCGACAATTATGACACGATGGACGAAGTGCCCATCGAATTCCTGATGAAATTCATCCCGGGACCCGACTTCCCCACAGGCGGGATCATTGTGGGGACAGAGGGAATCGAAGCAGCATACGGGTCCGGGAAGGGGCGCATCGTCCTGCGCGGCAATGCCCACATCGAAGAAATGGCGGGCAACCGGCACCGCATCGTGATCACCGAGATCCCATACCAGGTGAACAAGTCCACGCTCATCGAGCGGATCGCCGACCTGGTGCGGGATGAAAAAATGGATACCATCTCGGACCTGCGGGATGAATCTGACCGGCGGGGAATGAGCATCGTGATCGAACTCAAGCGCGGCGCCCAACCGAAGAAGGTGCTCAACCAGCTGTATAAATACACGTCGCTCCAGACGACCTTCGGGGTGCAGATGCTGGCACTTGTAAATGGGGAGCCACGCCTGCTGCCGCTCAAGAAAGCCCTGCAAATTTTCCTTGACCACCGGCAAGTTGTCATCACCCGGCGCACCCAGTTTGAATTGGACAAAGCCCGGGCGCGGGCGCACATCCTTGAAGGATTGACGATCGCGCTCAGCAACCTGGACGCCGTCATCCAGACCATTAAAGAATCTCCAGATGCCGAGGCCGCCAAGGAGCGCTTGATGAAGCGCTTCAAGCTTTCGGACCTCCAGGCGCAGGCCATCCTCGACATGCAGTTGCGCCGGCTGGCTGCCCTGGAACGACAAAAGATAGAAGACGAGTATAAGACGGTTAAAGGACAGATCGCCCACCTGGAAGACCTGCTCGCCAGCCCCAAGAAGATCCTGACACTTATCCAGGATGATCTGCGCGAATTATCGGAGAAATACGGGGACGAACGCCGGACGCACATTGCGGCCGAGGCGGTCGAAAACCTAAGCGAGTCCGACCTGGTGCCGGATGAGGCTGTCCTGATCTCGCTGACCGCACGCGGCTACGTCAAGCGCGTGGCAGCAACCGCCTACCGGTCTCAGGGAGCAGGCGGGAAGGGTGTCACGGGGCACGCGACCAAGGAAGAGGACGAGGTCCTGAACCTGATCCCAGCCCGGTCGCTGGACACGATGCTGTTCTTCTCAGACCATGGCAAGGTTTATTCCGAGAAGGTCTACCAGATCCCGGATGCCGACCGGACAACCAAAGGCATCCCGCTGGTGAACGTCCTGTCGCTGGATGCAGGCGAGGTTGTCACCGCGGCACTTTCAGTCCCCAACTTCGATACTGCCGGATATATCACCCTGGCGACCCGTAATGGAAAAATCAAACGGATGGCACTTTCCGAGCTGTCCGCCGTGCGACCCTCGGGCATCATTGCCGTCGGCCTGGATAACGGCGATGAGCTGGGGTGGGCGCGCTTAACTCATGGAGATAATGAAATCATCCTGGTCACCGAACAAGGAAAGGCCCTCCGCTTTGCAGAAAACAAGGTGCGGAGCATGGGACGCAGCGCGGGAGGAGTGACAGGCATCAAACTTTCAGAGAATGATAAAGTTACCAGCATGGAGGTAATAGAGGAAGGCGGAGACCTGGTGCTGGTGACCACGCTGGGGTACGGCAAGCGCACCCCGCTCAGCGAATACCCAGCCAAGGGGCGTGCCACCAAGGGAATACAGAGCATCTCCAAAGCGGCTGCCGGCAAGATCGGCACGGTCACGTCCGCGCGGGTTGTCCAGGAGGCTGACGACCTTACCATCATCTCGGCAAACGGAATGGTAATGCGAATGAAGGTCAAGGAAGTAAAGAAAGCCGGACGTGCAACGCGCGGCAGTCATATGATGAGGGTTAAGGAAGGAGACCGGGTTGTTTCGATCGCCCGCATTGCCACGGCCGAACTCAAGCGCGCAGGTGTAAAAACCCATGGCGAGGCTGCTCCTGATCCGGGATCACAGATTGAGCTGCCAATAAAAAAATGAGGGCTTAAATCATCGCCTCAACGGACCCAGCCAAACTAAAATGCGGCGCTTTCACGAGCACCGCATTTTTTGATAACTATCCTTGGAAATAAATTTCAGGAGTCTAATATATAAACGAAGGGACTATCTTCCCGCTAATTATCAGTAACATAATCCCCAGCAGGGTGACGATGATCAGGAGCATGACTGCCAGGGCAAAGCGCTGGCGGGCAGTCATGTGAGTGATCTCATCAAAGCTGCGATATAGTCTACGCTGCCTGGGTTCCCTGGTTTTTTTATGTTCCGGTGGTTTTTGTTCTTCCTGAAAAGAGGCCTGATCACGCAGATTATCAAGCATAATTCACCTCATCTGCAAGGTTGCCATCAAAAAAGTAGCAAATTGTCCCTTACATATCGAAAAGTATATCACAGGACAGGACGCAGCTGCACTTCCCCAAATTGCACCACGAAAAGTTGCCCATCCAGGGAGCGGAGTCGCAGGCCGCCATCCCGTTCCAACCCATCAACCATCCCCACCCGGGGTGGGATCCCCTCAGAGCGGATTTCAACCTGCTCACCACGGAATGCCAGATATTTATTCCAGGCAACAGGAAAAACATCCTTGGTCAACAAACCGCGCCAGTAGAGCAATGCCTGGAGGATGTCGCGGAGCAATACCAACCGGTCCACACTCTTCCCAAGGACGGTCTCAATGCAGGTGGCAGGATAATTCAGTTGTTCAGAAGAGGGCACCGAGGCAGGGTTAACATTGACCCCTATCCCCAGGATAATGCAATCCACTTTTTCCCCCGTCCAAACCGCTTCAGCCAAAATACCACAAACTTTTTGGTGGTCAAGTAAAACATCATTGGGCCACTTGATCTCCGGATGCAACCCCCGCGATCCAAGCGCTTCACAAACTGCTATGGCTCCCAGCCCGGAGAAGAGCGGGATGGACTGTTCCTCGGCTGTAGACGGGCGATTTACAATGCTGAATGCCAACGCCGCACCCGGCGGAGTAAACCAGCGGCGATTCCCCCGACCACGACCGGATTTCTGCTCATCTGCATAAACCATTGCCAGGTCCGGGGCGCCATCGGCTGCCCAGGCAAGGGCTGCATCGTTGGTGGAACCAACCTGCTCAAAGGTCCGGATGCCACCCAAGGGAAGGTTGGAAATTGCCTTGCGAATATCGTTTTCGTTCATGATGAAAATAATCCAACTATTTTGATTGCTCTGATTTGACAGCTCTGAGAAGTACCCGTCCACGATTATTGAGGTGGGAGGTAATCCCAGGGATTCATAAATCCTCCGCCCAGTCGAACTTCAAAATGCAAATGGGCGCCAAACGAATTACCGGTATTCCCCGAAAGCCCGATGAGTTCACCCGCATAGACATTCTCGCACATGACTACGTTCACCTGACTTAGGTGGCCATACAAGGTTTTAAAACCGTTGTTGTGGTCAATCATGACTACATTGCCATACCCGCCGTTCCATGCCCCACCCCAAGATGCCCAAACCACCGTGCCATTGTCCGCGGCAGTGATCTGCGTCCCTTCCGGAGCATAGATGTCAATGCCCAAGTGACTAGAGCTAAAATTATTTCCGCCATTGATGTAATGGTATGGCGAAGGCCACATGAGCGTACCACCCCCACCCTTGAAGTTACTTGGTCCGCAAGTACTCGCGTATCCAGAAGAAGTGCCAGAAGCTCCGCTTGCATAGGATACAGAAATCCACTGGATCGCATCGGACTTGCCGCCGGGAACCATTACCAAAGTATCGGTGGGGATTTCAGGGTTGGGAAGTTCAAGGTTGTTGCCAGGCCACAGGAGGATATCGTCGGAGGTCACCCCAAATTTTTCCGCCACAGACTCAAGGGTATCACCGGCTTCCCATTGGTAAAGAACGCCATCCACCGGAGGAATTTGTAAAACCTGACCCACCTTCAAACTATTCGGGCCATTCCGCATCAAGGTAGCGTTAGACCACAACAAAGAAGATGCCTTGAGCCCATAGGATTCAGCAATACTTGATACGGTATCGCCCGTTTTGGCAGTATATTGAACCACATTGTAGCGGACATTTTTATCGGAAAAAGTAACCAGAGCCACTTTTCGGACGATGGCAAGTGGATCGGTTACGGACCCAACCTGGTTCGGTAGAGGGACAGACGCGGATGCTCCCAAGGTAGGCAGGGCTACCGAGGCAGACGCCCCGCTGGCAGGAAACAACCGCCAAACTGTGTAACCGAGGAGGAGGCCAACCACCAAAAAAGTCACTCCCCAGGTAATACCGCTAAATAGACGGGGAGACCTGGCAAATCTGCCTAATTTGTTCATAACCCTTCCGTCAGCGTCTCCAAAAATTCCTGGTTGTCCTTGGTTTTGGAAATTCGCTGCAACAGCGCTTCGGTTGCCACCGCCGCATCCATCCCTGCACCCTGCGGAGGCGGGGATACCATCTGGATGTACATGCGTCGCATCGTCCAGACACGCTGAAGGATATCCGGACCGAGCAGCAAATCCTCCCGGCGGGTGGAAGAACGCTCGATATCCACTGCGGGAAAGATGCGCCGTTCCTGAAGTTTGCGGGTCAAGATCAATTCCATGTTACCGGTACCTTTAAACTCTTCATAAACCACATCATCCAGGCGGGAACCAGTGTCAACCAGGCAGGTGGCAATGATGGTTAACGACCCGCCTTCTTCAATGTTTCGGGCAGCCCCGAAGAAATGCTTGGGGGGATAAAGGGCAGATGGATCCATACCACCTGACAGTGTGCGTCCTGAAGGGTTGACAACAAGGTTATACGCGCGTGCCAGGCGGGTAATCGAGTCAACCAGGATGACCACGTGGCGGCCAATTTCGGTCAGGCGCTTGGCCCGGTCAAGGGCGATCTCAGCGGTGCGGACATGAGAAGTGACCGGCTCGTCAAAAGTGGATGCAACCACTTCTGCATCCACGGAGCGATCCATATCGGTTACTTCCTCCGGTCGTTCCCCGATCAAGGCAACCATGAGGGTCACATCCGGGTATTGCGTGGAAATCGCGTTGGCAATTTGCTTCAAGATGGTAGTTTTCCCCGCTTTAGGCGGGGAGACGATCAAGCCGCGCTGGCCGCGCCCAATGGGGACGATCAAATTAATCAGGCGGGTGGCGAGGATATCCCCCCTGGTTTCCAGGTCAAAGCGCCGGTCGGGAAAAATTGGTGTCAGGTCTTCGAAGCGAGGGCGGCGGCGAGCTTCTTCCGGATCGATCCCATTGACGGATTCAACCTTGATCAGCCCATAGTGCCGTTCGGATTCGCGCGGCGGGCGCACATGGCCGATCACCAGGTCACCGGAGCGCATTTCATAGCGCCTGAGCTGCGCCTGCGAGACGTACACATCGTCTTCGCCAATATTGTAGCGTGCCGAGCGAAGGAAACCAATCCCCTCGCTCATGATCTCAAGGATGCCACCGCGCATATCAATGCCCTGCTGGGCAGCCTCAGCCTGGCATACGCTCAGGATGAGAGCTTCTTTTTTAAGGCGGTGGGCATTCGGCACGTTCAAATCCTTGGCCATGTTACGCAGTTCGGCCAAGGGTTTATTTTCCAATTCAAGAATGTTCATTTGTCTGTCTCAAGGTTCGGATAGGTAGATTGGGATAATGGGAATACTCAAAGGACAAGCGCCCCCCGGTCGGGCTCGAGTGGGGTTTTCGATTTTAAGGAGTTGGGTAAGGGTTCAGATATATCAACTTGTCATCCTGACAGGATGAAACAAGCATTCAACTTCGAGCGAATTATAGCATGTAAACAAAGGTGGTGCAAGCGGTTCAAGACTCCATTCCATAAGTAAGAATGCGGTTCTGGAAATCCCATAAACGGCGATAGAGTCCATCCATCTCGAGCAGTTGTGCGTGGGTACCGCTCTCGACCATGCGTCCATGATCCAGAACCAGGATCTCGTCCATGTTCTCAAGCCCCACCAACCGGTGGGTTATCAGCAGGAGTGATTGAGTGCGCGCCTGCATAAAAAGCGTTTCGAGAAATTGCCTTTCAGTAAGCGGATCAAGGTTCGCGGTGGGTTCATCAAGCAGGAATAAAGGGGTGTTTTTTAGAATAGCACGTGCAATCGCCAATCTCTGACGTTCGCCACCACTTAGACGGAAGCCGCGTTCACCAATGATCGTGTCATAACCATGCGGTAAACCAACAATGAAGTCGTGGATATGCGCAATTTGGGCGGCATCCTGGAGCTCTGAACCGGTTGCGGCGGGTCTGGCCAGGAGCAAATTCCGGCGAATAGTATCGTTAAAAAAATACGACCTTTGGGAGATGACACTGAACAACCCACGGATATGATCCTGGGTATATTTGTGGAAATCGTGCCCATCAAGCAAAATCCCTCCCTGCGAATAGTCCCAAAAGCGGAGTAAAAGATTTATCAAGGTAGATTTCCCCGCCCCACTCGGTCCGACAATGGCAATCCTTTTACCGGGAGGCAGTCGGAAAGTAATCTCCTGCAAAGTGGGTACGGGTTGACCGGGGTAGGTGAAACTGAGATTCGATATTAGTAATTCGTGATTTCCGCTGAACTCCGGGGCAAGCGAAACCCTATCCTCACCCACCAGATCGCGAACCGCGGGGGCAGCATCCACCACAGCGAACAACCGGCGTGCAGACTGCAAGCTCGAAGAAATGGTCTGTGCTGCAGGCGCGAGCGGTATGACCGCCTCAAATCCGGCAAGGGCTGAAAGCGTCAACACTCCCAGCATCACACCGGTGACATGTCCTCCCGACACCACGGGAATGGCAAGGATCAATATTGTCAACATCCCTAGATTGACAAGCACGATCGTGAGGGCGTTCGAAATTCCGGAAAGAGACCCGAGCTTTGTTTGGGTTTGATTACAGGCAGTTCCGTCTGCCAAGAGACCCTCGGACCAGGTGCCGCCCCGACCAAAAGCGAGGATGTCTGCCAGCCCCTGGATGCCATCGACCAGGCGGGATTGCAGAACGGCGCGACGGGCGACAAGCTCGATCCCAGGCCGGCTGCTGAGGGTTCCCATCAGCAATGGAAGCCCAATCCCAAGCAAGAGCATAAATGCAAGATAAACCCATGCCAGGCGCAAATCAAAAAGGCCAAAGAAAACCGTCATCCCTGCCGCGACCACCGCTGCCACCAGCGGCGGAGCAAGCCCACGTACATAAAAGTTTTCAAGAGATTCCACGTCGGATACAATGCGGGCGAGCAAATCACCAGAGCGATATTCCATCAAGCGAGCAGGGGCAAGCGGCTCCAACGCCCGGAAGAACCAGGTGCGCAGGCGAGCCAGGAGACGAAATGTCACATCATGGGAAGTCAGGCGCTCGGCGTATCGAAAGACGCCGCGGGTGATCCCGAAGAAACGGACACCGACAATGGCTACCTGTAATGCGCCTAATTCCGGGTGGAGTGCGGCAGAAGAAATAAGGAAAGCGGAAGTCCCCATCAGGCCGACATTGCTGCCGACTGTGAGCACGCCAAGCAACACCGAAAGTGCCACCCAGCCCCATGAGCCCTTCAGAAAACCGAGCAGACGGATAATGGTCGAGCGATTTCGGGGATCTGGACGGTCATCAATGCCAAACCCTTGGAAGTCGGTGGGAACAAATTCAACCTGTTCTGCAGGTTTTTGCGACCGGGTTTGGACTCCCGCAATTTGCCCAATCGGACCCACCAAACGCGTGTAAAACCCGTTCCGTGCCAGAAGCTCGGAATGAGTGCCTGCCTCCACAAGGCTGCCCTGATCCAGAACAAAAATCCGGTCAGCATTAATAATCGTATTCAACCGGTGGGCGATCGTGATGACCGTCCGACCCTGCATCAGGGCATGTAGTGATGACTCGACCAGCACCTCCTGCTCGGGGTCAAGGCTGGAAGTTGGCTCATCAAGGATCAAAATGGGAGCATTTTTCAAGAAGGCACGTGCCAGGGCAACCCGTTGGGCCTGCCCGCTACTCAGGCGCATACCTTTTTCACCTATAACAGTGTCAATTCCTTGCGGCAGGGATCGTACAACATCATCCAGGTGGACAGCAACCAATGCTGTGTCAAGCTGCCCGTCAGTGGCATCCGGCATGGCAAGGCGCAAGTTGGCAGCGATCGTGTCGTGGAAAAGAAAAGGATCCTGTGGAACCCATGCAACCAGGTTGCGCCAGGATTCGAGAGGAAATTCAACCACAGGTAAATGGTTAACGGTAATCCGACCACTAACTGGATTTATAAATCGCAAGAGCAAGCCAGCCAGCGTGCTTTTTCCGGCGCCACTCAATCCCACCAGGGCGACGTGCTGTCCAGCGGTGATCTCCAATGAAATATCTTTCAGGGCGGGGACAGATTCACCGGGATATGTGTATGAGAGGTGTTCAAAGTCGATCACGGAAGGTGAAATTGCTGGGACAAGTTTAGGGACCTGATCCCTCAATCCTGATCCCAGGTCACTTTTTTCAGGAGTATCCAAAAGTTCAAAAATACGGAGCGCAGCGGTTGTCCCAGACATGCCAGCATGGAAGCGCAAGCCCAGCATCCTCAAGGGGAGATAAAATTCCGGGGCAAGAAGCAGCAGGAAAAAAGCCTGCTGAAAGACAAGCTGTCCGTAAAGAAGGCGCAGTCCGACTTCAACCGCCACCACCGCGGTGCTGAGCGTGGAAACCAGTTCAAGCACCAACGCTGAAAGGAAGGTGATGCGCAGGACGCTCAAGGTTCGATCACGGAAGCGGTCGCCAGCCTCGGAAATCGAGTTGACCTGCGCGCGGCTGCGACCCAGCTCCTTAAGGGTGGTCAACCCCTGCAAGCTGTCGAGGAAATGTGCACCCAGGAGACCGAGCGTATCCCACTGACGTTTGGTCAGCTTTTCGGCGGTTTTTCCGATCAGGACCATGAATACCGGGATGAGCGGCGCCGTCAGCAGCAACACAAGCCCGGAAAGTAAATCCCGAGGAAAGACTACGATCAAAATTGATAATGGGACAAGGACGGCGATGAATAATTGAGGCAGGTACTGGCTAAAATAGGCATCCAGCAAATCAACCCCCGTGACAGCGGCGGTGACCAACTCCCCGGTGCGCTCACCACGGGTGAAAGCAGGCCCGAGACGCAGGATTTTGTCATACAACCGCTGGCGCAAACTGCTCTTCACGCGGACCGCGACTGCTGTGGAACTGACTTCACTCCCCCATGCCAGGAATGCACGCAAAAATACTATAAGAATTAATAGTTGGACAAGGCCGGCTACATCTGATGATTGCTGCCCAAGCAAGAAGACCCCGTTTATGATGCGGGTCAGCCCGGCTGCCTGGGCGATCGTCAATAAACCGGTCAGCAGTCCGCAAAGAATCGCAACACCCAGGGCAAGACGGCTGTCCCGGGCGAGCGATATCAGGCGGGCGGAAAAGTTCATAGGGGTGAGGCGATTACCTCACCGGCCAAAAATTCGTAAATAAGCGCAGCAGGGTATCAGCCAGCAAGCCCAAAAGGAAAAGGTTTTCAAACAGGCGGTTATGGTAGAAAGCAAAGGCGGAGAACCAGATGGGCCAGCCCGGCCATTCCTTGGGAGGCTCCGCCGGGCGGGGTTTGGCGAGCGCACCCACCGCATAAAGCAGGCGTTTCCCAGCCAGTAACACGATGAGCATCACGGGGGTGAAAAATTGTGGTACAAAAACCAGGTAAATTATGATTCCGTAAATTAGGACGAAAACGGCGATATTCAGATAGCGCGCCGCTTTTTCGCCAATCCTGACGGGGAGCGTACCGATCCCCTTTTTTTTATCCTCCGCAGATTTGTCAATATGCTTTCCAAGGTTTATGCTGAGCACACTTAACCCGTATGGGACAGCTGCGAGGGCAATGTTCCAAACACTCGCCGTCCATCCACGTGCCAGGACGATATAAACGCCTGCCACCAGTATAGGTCCCCAAATCAGAAAAATCAGGAGCTCACCCAGACCCAGGTACTTGAGCGGCCAGGTGTAGAACAACAAAATCACTGACCCAAAAGCGAACAGACCGATCACGGCGAGAGAAAAATTGGTGTAGAAAAGCGCATAAATGCCGGTGATAAATGCAAGGACACCACTGACGAGGAACCAAGTAATTTGCTGGCGCCGCGTCCAAAAAGCCTGTACCAGGGGGTGAACCCCATATTGCGTACGAAAATAGTTGTCCTTATCCACACCCCGGGTGAAATCGGTGTAGTCATTGAGCAGGTTATTTGTCCCGTGTGCGATGAACAGGCCCAAAGACACAATCAACCAGGGAAGGAATGCAAAATAATGGTCGCGCAAGGCAAGAAGCCCGGCAATGGCGCAGGCATAAACCGTCACGGTGGTAACAGCCGAGCGGGTGGCAATCAGCCATTTGGAAACTGCGTCAAGCGCGTCCCACTCCTGCTTTGATTCCATTTTTACCAGGGTGGAAAGAGCCTTATCCCACATTTTGAAGTTAATATTCATTTACTGCATCTCCTCTCTCCAACAAAGATCCATTATCCACTCTGAATTTCCCTGGCCTTATGGATAATCGCTACAATCAAGCCATTGAAAACAAGACGATGTATTGGGAGCAAGAGGTACCAATAAAGGAAACCAAGGAACCCGTGAGGTGCAAAGTATGCAATTTGGGTTAATAATACCCCGACACTAGATTGTTCGTTTATGCGCCATTCCATCCAACCCAGGCCGGGCGCTTTCATTTCGGCCTTCAATTGCAGTCTTTGCCCAGGCTCCAGTGATTCCACCCGATAAAAATCCAGAATATCGCCTTCCGAGAGGGAATCAACATCCCGGCGACCGCGCATGCCCGGGCCTCCGACCAACCTGTCAAGGAAGCCGCGTACTTTCCACAGCCAGTTCAAATACAACCAACCGCGCCTGCCTCCCAAACCGATGATCGTTCGATAGACAGCCTCGGATGGAATACCAACCATGACCTGCTGACCTTCAACAAAAAAACCTTCCCGATTAATTCTAAACCCGGAAGCATGATTTTCCCGGATGAATTCAAGATTGCCTGGAGAGAGACATGCCAAAGCCATCGATACCGACGTCTCATAATCCAAAGAATGGATATCCGGAAAATCAACCTGAGCCGAGTTATCCCTTACCACGCTATCAGTGCGCATCCCTCCGAGGAGGGGACCGGCAATTTCAGCAGGAACAGGTGTCAATATCCCCGCCATTTGGCCCATAAAATTCACCGAGATTCCCGGCAAAGCGATAATCCGGCGCTTCAATCCCCGTAAACACGCGTAGATAGACATTACTTCCGCATAGCTATGGACATCTTTACCGCCAATTTCATAAATTTTTCCGCGACAAATTTGGACATCCAATGCTGATAACAGATAATCAAGCACATTTTGAACTGCAATTGGTTGAGTGCTATTGTGAACCCAAAGAGGACCTAAAAGGACAGGGAATTGTTCGGTCAGATAACGGATCAGCTCAAATGAAATACTCCCTGATCCGATAATCAGGCTTGAACGAAACTCGGTTACAGGAACGCTCCCCTGGCGGAGGATCTCACCCGTTTTAATGCGAGATCTTAAATGCAAGCCAATATCATCGGCAGGATTTGCAAGCCCTCCCAGATAAATGATATGTCCCACGGCGCTATTCCCGGCAGATTTAGCGAAATTCCGGGCAGAATCAAGCTCACGCTCTAAATAATCCCGTCCGCTAGTCATGTTGTGAACAAGATAATATGCCGTGGATACCCCCTGCATCGCCTGGTTTAAACCTTCCGGGGAGAGAATATCCCCTTCCGCCACTTCCACCTGCGAACGCCAAGGCCGACTTGATATGCGGTCTTTGTCACGGACAAGCACACGCACCCGGTTTCCCTTTTCCAGCAATATTGGGACCAAACGGCTGCCAATATAGCCCGTCACGCCTGTAACCAAGACCAACCTGGGTTGTGCCACGAAAATCCTTTAAAGTCGAGCCAGTTTTTTAGCCCGGCCGGCAACTTTACGAATTAAACCGCTAAAAATGAGGCTGTGAATAGGATAAAGCAAGTACCAGTAGAAAAAACCGCCAAGCCCACGCGGGGCAAAATATGCTGTTTGTGTAAGCTGCGTGTTGCCTGCAGGCAGTGGAATGGATTGAAATTCAAGCCAAGCCTTGCCCGGCAGTTTCATTTCCGCTCTCAGACGCATAATCCGGTCCGGCTCAACCGCCTCGACACGCCAAAAATCCAGCGCTTCCCCTACCCTGAGATCATCCGGATGTCGACGCCCCCGACGCAGGCCCACACCGCCGACCAATTTATCCAACCAGCCGCGAATTTCCCACGACCAGTTCAGGTACAGCCAACCACGCTCCCCTCCCAAGCCTGTAAAAGCCCGAAAAACGGGAGCGGAGGGCAAGTCCAGGACGAGATGACGTCTTTCAAGCATCATCCCATCGGTGGTAGTCAAAATCAAGGGACGGGTATTGCCCTGTGTGACGACCAATGCATCGCTCCAGGAGGTTTCCACGGTGTCGCTCTGGACACGCTCCAAGGCAAGATGCAAGGCAGTTTGAAAATCGAGAGGATTGATATTCGGAAAAAGTCGGTGAGCCAAATCGTCATGCACAATCATTTCGGCATGCAAGCCCTCGATCAACGGCAGAATTATGCGCCAATGAATTGGCGTGAGCATGTGCACCCAGTAAGCGGAAAACCGCGGTGTATAGAACGGCGTGCGAAGTAGAATTCTTTTCAGACCCCGCTCGCGCGCATAGCCGCGCAACATGTCGGCATAACACAGGCGGGTGGGTCCCCCAATATCGATCACTTCCCCAATGCTTTCGGGAGTTTTAAGAGTCGCAATGAGATAGGCAAGCACGTCCCGGATGGCGACCGGTTGTGCCAATGAATAGAACCATTGGGGACAGAACAGGACGGGTTGGCGTTCTGTCAGATACCGAATCATTTCAAAAAGTGCCGAGCCTGATCCGACGACCATGCCCGCCCGAAACTCGGTGACCGGGACCCTACCCTGACGCAAGATCTGCCCGGTTTCGTTGCGGGATACCAGGTAAGAGGATAGGTGAGCGGTTGGATCAACCAGTTCTCCCAGGTAGATAATGCGTTCCAGACCAGCCTGCACGCCAGCCTCAGCGAAATTACGCGCGGCTGACAGGTCACGCCCGGCATCCTTCTTATTCCCCTGCATCCCATGAATTAGATAATATGCCGACGAAGCGTTGCGCATTGCGTCGACCAGAGATGCCCGATCGAGCGCATCCCCCTGAATAACCTCCACTTGAGCGAGCCAGGGAAATCCCTGCAAACGGGTTTCATCCCGAACCAAGCAGCGAACGCGGTAGCCAGATTCGAGCAACCGAGGGACTAAACGCCCACCGATGTAACCTGTTGCACCTGTGACAAGAATAAGTTCGGACATTCAAATAAATTCCATTTACCGGTTGGTTATAATTAAGATAATTATAATCTCATTTATCAATTAATCCCTTATCGTCCTTCACCGGTTCACATTTTAAAATGCAGAAGGGCTGGAAAAGAGCACTTCTGCATTATTTAAACTGACCTGGACTGAATCAAATGTCCTAATATACGAGTTTTTCCGAATTGGCTTCCACCCGTTTGCGGAAAATCCAGTAGGTCCATCCTTGATAAACCAGGACAACCGGCAAGAATATGGCTGCGACGATAGTCATTACTTTGAGCGTATACGGCGACGAAGCCGCATTCATAATGGTCAGGCTCCAGGAGGGATTGAGAGTGGAGATAAGAATCCGGGGATAAAGACCGGCAAAGACCATTAGGGTGGCAAATACAATTACAAGGGAACCGGTGATAAAAGCCCATCCACTCTTCCCGGTGCGAATGAGCCAACCGGTTATAAGCAAAGCGAAAGCAGCCAGGATGGCAGGAATAAGCCCATTGATGCCGGGCTTTGTCAGGATGTCGGTGGCAATGAAGGTCCAGGCTAGAAATCCCACGGTCAAAACGGTAGCTATAATCCAGGAAGAAAAAGCAAACTGCTTTGCCTTCTGCGCTAATTCGGGCGAAACCTTTCGTGCGAGGAAGTTCGCGCCGTGCATGATAAACAGGGAAACGAAGACTACTCCGCCCAGCAACGCGAAGGGGTTCAGCAGCGGCAGAAGACCACCGAAATAGTTCATATCCTGATCGATGGCAAAACCACGCATCAAATTCGCGACCGTCACACCCCACAAAAGTGCCGGAAGAAGGCTGCCAGTGAAAATAGCCCAGTCCCATAAGGAATGCCATTTTTTGCCAGAGCGCTTGCCCCTGAACTCGAATGAAACGCCGCGCAAGATCAAAGCCACCAGCATTAAGACCAGAGCCAGATAAAATCCGCTAAAAAGCGTGGCGTATACGTTTGGAAAGGAGGCGAACAACGCTCCACCCGCGGTGACCATCCAGACTTCGTTCCCATCCCAAACCGGTCCGATGGCATTAATAATCGCCCTGCGCTCATTATCATCCTTTCCCAGGAAAGGCAGCAGCATGCCCACGCCGAAATCAAAGCCTTCCAGGAAGAAGAAACCGATAAACAGGACTGTTACCAGAACAAACCAAACAGTGTTGAGACTCATTTTTCTCCTCCTGCCTCTATTTATCGACTCTGGCTGCAGCACCAGCAGGCTGCGGTTGGGATGTCCCGGATGTAAAAATCAACCAGCCAGTGACACCGATCAACCCGCCGAGGAGAACGGTAAACAATATCAACGAAAACAGGACTGTGCCTGCGGTCACGTTGGGGGAAACTGCATCCTGCACCATTTGCAGACCATAGACGATCCATGGCTGGCGCGCTGATTCGGTCAGGATCCACCCGAATGTGCTGGCGATGTAGGGAAGCAGTATGGCGGGAAGGAGGATCTTCAAAAATAAACGACTCTGCTTCAGGAATTTGAGCCTGGGCTGTAGCAGCGCCAGCAATGCCAGAAGGAGCATCAAGAGACCTGAGCCCACCATAATGCGGAAGGACCAAAACGAGATTGTTACCGGCGGGATATAGTTGCCGGGACCGTACATTTGCACAGCATCTTCCTGCAGGTCATTCAGACCTTCCACCGTGCCTGAGAAGCGGTTGTAAAGGAGGAAAGATAATGCGCTTGGGATCGTGACTTCGAACTTGTTCTCCAAATTCTCCTCATCAATCGAAGCCACCAATACGAAATCGGCTGGATCCTGGGTGGACCAAAGAGCTTCTGCGGCAGCGATCTTCATCGGCTGGGTTTTGCCCAGGAACTTGCCGTGGGCGTCACCCAATAATCCGACCGTGATTGCACCGATCAGAGCAAAGACTGCCGCCCACCGAAAGGACTTCTGAAATAGCTGGATGCTGGCATCCTGGTTGTGAAGCAGGTGCCAGGCACTAAACCCCAAAACCAGGAAGCCAGCGGTACAGATGCCGGCTGCCAGGACATGAAAATATTGAAAGGGTAGATTTGGATTGGTGATGAGTGCAAGAAAACTGGTCATCACAGCCCGGCCATTCTCGATTGCATACCCGACCGGATTTTGCATGAACGAGTTGGCAATCAAAATCCATACGGCTGAAATATTAGAGCCGATCGCCACCAGCCAGGCGGCCGCCAGGTGCATCCTCTTGGGAAGTTTATCCCACCCAAAAACCCACAGCCCGATGAACGTGGATTCAAGGTAGAAAGCCAGCAAGGCTTCGATCGCCAGGGGAGCGCCGAAGATATCGCCCATGAAGCGGGCATATCCTGACCAGTTCATGCCAAAATGAAATTCCTGTACAATGCCGGTCACCACCCCCGCCGCGAAATTAATAAGAAAGATCCTGCCCCAGAATTTCGTGAGGCGCAGGTAAGTTTCGTCCCCTGTGGCAACATAGCGGCTTTCAAAAATTGCCACCAGAAGCGAAAGTCCCAACGTCAGCGGGACCAGGAAAAAATGGTAGATCGTGGTGACGGCAAACTGCCAACGAGACAAAATCAAGGCATCCAAATTTCCTTCTCCTGATGCTAAGAATATGAATGGTACTGCGGGTCTATTTTTACACCAGAGCAGGTAAATGTATTATTTACTAGCAGGCTAATAAAATAATTTCCAAAGGATTATTACCTGTTTATATCGCAATTCTTTCAACAGTCACTTTCATTGTATATTATTTTGGATGAATTCATCCAACCATTTTGACCCGAGGGAGTCGTTACTCAGGTAATCCGGGGGCAATGAACGCGTTTTCGTTCAATTACTTGTTCAAGTTGATAATATAGGCGATTGCGTCTGCAATTTGCTGCTGGGTCAGGCCGTTTTGAGATCCCCAGGGGGGCATAACGCGAGATGGGTTGACCCCTGCAGGCCTTGAGCCATTTTGGATAAAGAGATCCATATTATAGGCAAACGTCGTGTAATCTGAACTTACCAGAGTCGAGTCAATAGGGTTAAGGATCGGGACTGTGCCGTCATCGGAGCCAGGATTTAAGACTGTACCTTTGCCTTCCGGACCGTGGCACATCTGACAGTTGTCAATATAAATCTGCTTGCCAGCCACCGGGTCGCCGGTCAAACCCAGCGCGGATCCCGTTCCCCCGGGAGTGTTCGGACGGGCAATCTCCACCCCCGAGGGTGTTGGTTCAGGGGTGGCATTTACTACGGCGAGCGGCAACCCTGCCAGGATGGTTGGTCCAGCCGCCGGGACTGAATTTGCCGGAAGGCCATAAGGCATTTGATGGTTTACGAAAAGTACCTGGTTTAGTGTAGAGGCTTGCCAGTTCCCGCCACCCAATATATCCACACCATTGGTGGACCCTGGAGATCGATGCGACCCCGCCACCACTCCGGCATAACTGTTCAAATCCAATTGAGCAGAGGCAGCCGTGGAAAGGGCCGCGTTATGACAGTCTGTGCAAGCCAGGGAACCGGAATACCAAAGATTTGACTGCGAGAATAATGGCTGCAGGTCAGCAAATGAGGCTTCACAGGCAACATTATTGAGGTCAGTAAAGTTAAAAGCCTGGGTCTCAGAAAACCCGGCCGAGACCCATGCCGATAATAGCACCTGGGCGGTAACGGTGCAGTTATCTGAGCTGGAAGAAGATGGGAACGGAAGCGCGTTTGCTGGAAGGGTAGCCGGGATGAGGGTGGGAATGGGAGTGTGTGTGAATTGCGCCCGACCCCCGTCAGCACAATTATTACGGTAGCTGCACCCTCCCACATATAGTGATCCGGCAAAAAATAAAATAAGACCCGCCAGGACAAGCCCCAAAATGGTTACCCAGATCTTAAAATGGCGTATCATAAAAATTATTCCTCCGCACCCGTTGGACCCGCCCACCAACTCTCATTTCAATGTCCTTACATAATTCACGACGTCCCAGCGCTCGCGAACGGTCAGGTTTTCATTCAGGGCCGGCATTTTTCCGGGCACTCCGGTCGAGATGACAAAAAAGATGCCACCATCCGTGATTGAATGGATGGGGAAACTGGTCAGGTCAAATGGTTTGTTCAGCAATTTAGAAGCGATCGGCCCATCCCCCTTGCCCCCGGTACCATGGCAGACAACACAGTTGATCTGGAATAATTCATTGCCGCGCTGGAGGGAGGTCTGGTCGGCAGATATGGGATTCGGCAGCACCCCCAAATCAAGACTGAAAGCTACTCCTTCGACCGGGATCGCATCGGTAGGCACCGGCAAGGGATGGTACATTGGCTGGAAGGCAGGCTGGATCTCCATGAAACTGACCCAGCTAATTTTGATCACATCATACGCAAACATTTCCACGACCACGAGAGCGATCAACAGGAACAACCCGGCAATGGTCAGTCGCTTAAAAGCGGGGTTCATAGCGTCTTCGCCTCCACCGGCCTGACCTGCTCCGCGCCCAGGGAGATCAGGGCATCCTTGAATTGTGACTGTTTCTCATCCGAACATGGGAAAACCAAGGCTATCTTTCCATCGCTGATCTCGGGGACATACACTTTAGGTTCATAAGAGGGGAGACGACCCGCCACGAACAATCCAAGAAATGCCATGCCCATCAAACCCAGCATGATCATTTCAAAACCAATAATATAGAACGGCGGGATCGGAAACACCGGTTGACCCCCCACATGCAATGGAAATAATCCCGGAATCCCAAAGATAAAGAATAAAGCTGCAATCAACCCAAGCATGGCACCCCCCAGCGCCAGGCGCGGGACGATCGTCGAAACCTTGGGCCGGCCCAATGTTTCATGGCTGAATGGGATGCCGGAGATAACGTCCATATTTTTATCGTCGATGCCCATTTCGTGCAGCTTATCGATCGCGATAACAGCCGGGTCGATGTCAGCAAAAAGGGCTAATAAAGTCACGGTTTCAGCCATACAGCCATCCTCATCAATCAATCAATCAACCTCGCTGACGGAGGGTATCTCAGCTTTCCCAACTTTTCGAAGGGTATGGGCATTCTGCCCTTCCTGGACTTCCCAGACCGGCACCATTGGGATCAGGCGGGATGCCAACATGTAGAGCAGCAGGAACAAGGCAAAGGTGCCGATGGTTAGCGGGATTTCAATTGACGGGTGGTACAGGCGCCATGTGAATGGCATGCGGGTAATCGTGAGGGACACCGGAATGATCACGAACCTTTCTATCCACATGGCGACATTGATCACGATCCCAACAATCAACATCAGCCAGGGTTTCCGTCTCCATTTCTTATTCCAAAGAATTGCCCATGGGATGACAATATTTCCGATCAACATGTAGACCCACACCCAGGCAAAGGGTCCGTGAGCATGAAAATCGAGAAGGAGTTTATCGAACTTATCCCCGCCATACCACGGCACCAGGTAATCATTGAAGAAGAAGTAAGCCCAGGCCATCGAGACGATCAGGCTCAATTTTCCAAGGAAATCGAAATGTTCCGGCCGGATGAAATATTTCATATTCTTCATCGTCGTACGAATAATATAAAGCACGATAAGTACTGCGGCGATGCCCGATTGAAGGGCACCAATCACGAAATACGGGCCAAAAACGGACGATGCCCAACCCGGTCGGGTTGCCATGGCGAAATCCCATGAAACAATGGTATGGACGGAGAACATGACGGGAATGATGGCAAATGCGAAGATATTCATGGCTGATTTCAAATGCTTCCATTCAGCTTCGGTGCCACGGAAACCCAGGGAAATAATACGGTAAAAGGTCTTCCGCCAGCCGATCGAACGGTCGCGCGCCATCGCCAGGTCGGGGAGCAGAGGGAGGAACAGGTACATCGTGCTGGCAATTACGTAGGTGTTGATCGCAATAAAGTCCCACATCAATGGCGAGTGAAAGTTGGGCCAAAGGGTGCGTACGTTGGGATAAGGAATCAACCAGTAAGCAAGCCAGACTCGTCCCAGGTGCATGAAAATACTGATGCCAGCCTGGACCAAACCGAAGGTGGTCATCAGCTCGGCTGCCCGAGTGAAGGGACGGCGGACCTCATACTTCATCACCCGTAAAAGGGCTGAAATAAAGGTACCGGCATGACTGATACCGATCCAGAAGACCGTGTTGACAATAAAAATGCCCCAGTACTCCGGGCGTTCGAGGCCGGTGACACCCATGCCATTGGCTATCATATATCCCCATGCGCCGACCAGGGCAAATGCTACTGTTAAAACCAGAAAGATCACCACCGCCCAGAATTTCTTGCTGGTCTTATGCATGGATTCCATGACCATGGCGTTCATCTCGCCCCTCGAACGAGGGTCGAGCATCAAATGCTCGCGTGGATCCCCGTGTTCGCTGGCAGATGCGTCGGGCAGAGCCTTCGATTCAGCCATTGTTGCCATGGTTTGAATCTCCCTTTAGGTAGGTAATTCGGGGTTCGGTCCCGAGGTCTTCCAGCATCCGATAGGCACGACCATTCTTTGCCAATTTACTGACACGGCTTTCCGGATCGTCCAACCGGCCAAATACAATGGCGTAGGCAGGACAAGCCTGCGCACACGCCGGCTCGACTTCGCCGTCCCGCACCGGGCGACCTTCCGTGTGGGCAGCATCTTCCACCCGCCGGATGCGCTGGATGCAGAACATACACTTCTCCATCACCCCACGCCTTCTCACGGTCACATCCGGGTTTAGCTGGTTGTTCAAGGGGACCGGCCGCGACCAGTCACGATAGTTGAATACGCGCACTTGATAGGGACAGTTGTTGCCGCAATAGCGGGTGCCGACACAGCGATTGTAGACCTGCAAATTAATCTGTTCCGACTCGGAATGGACCGAGGCATAGACCGGACAGACCGGTTCGCAGGGGGCGTTCCCGCACTGCTGACAGAGCACCGGCTGGAAACCGGTGGAAACACCCGGGTATTGACCGTTCCAGAAACGCTCAGTGTGGATCCACTGCATACTGCGACCGACGCTTACATCGTGATCGCCGATGAAGGAGATATTATTTTCCATGGCGCAGGCGGTCACACAGGCCTGGCATCCCATGCACAGATCCTGATCGATCACCATGCCCCAAATGGGCGGAGGATTTTCGCTTTTCGTTCCAGACATGAATATCTCCTATGGTGTGCCGTAAACACCAAGGTGGCTTTCAAAACGTGCCAGCGGTTGCACTTTGCCGGTTTTCGAGATACTGACCTTGACTGAAAAAAGTGCAAGGTCGCCAGCAGGGTTAAGATGGGTACCGAGCAGTGAGGCCAGGTTGGCCCCCCGGTTTTGAGCGTAGCGGCCAAATGCCGTATGCCCTTGTCCAAAAGGGATGGCAATCGTATCAGGACGAATGGCCGGATAGCGGTATACAGATGCTTCGATTTCCCCAAAAGGACCGGAAATTTTCACCACGTCGTCATCGGCCAGACCCAACTGGTCGGCAGTGAGCGGGTTGATTTCGATCCAGCTATTCCAAACCACCGTGGTGGTGGGGTCGGGTGTTTCCTGGAGCCAGGGTTTATTCGCGCCGCTGCCGTCGGACAACAGAGTGGAAAAGAATGGGAAGAGATAATAATCGCCCTGACCGTCGTATTCAGGTGCAGACTGAGAAAGGCTTTTCGCCAGGGCATTTTGGGCGGCAGGGCTGCCCAACCCAGGCGCTTCGTTCCACCATCCGCCATTTTGCAGCCATAATTCCCAAAAGGATGGAATATCCTGCGCGTTGAAAAAGCCTTTCTCCGTTACAAGATTGCCAAGGGAATCCTGCAAGAACTCAACCTCATCCGTATAAGGGACGGCGGTCGCGAGGTCACCGCCAATTCCCTGGACCGCCGCCAGGAAAACGTCTGCAGTCGCACGGGTATCGTAGAGCGGAGCTACCACTGGCTGAAGCCCTGAAATGGCAGGCCGATCGGCACCGGTCAGGATTTTCTGGTAGCCCCAGGCTTCGAGGCCGGTGTGATCCGGAAAGACATAATCAGCTTGCAAGGCAGTCTCGTCTGGATAAGATGAAAAGGAAATCACCATTGGGACCTTACCCAGAGCCTGAAAAAAGCCGAGGGAAGCCGGGAGTTCAAAGACTGGGTTAACTCCATGGATGAAAAGCACCTTGAGACTGCCACTATTCATCCGCTTGACCAGGTCCTGGATGTCTGAAAATGTGTTTGGTATTTTGGGATTCTCCGCATGGACCGGCAGTTCGGGAGCCAGGAAAACCCCTCCGGGTTGACCGAGATTATCCACTAGGGTATTCAAGGTGAGGATCGCCTGCCCAGCCTCCAAACCGTTACTTACTGCAAGAGCTGAACCGCCTGGAATGGCGAGGGGATGAACTGCGGCAGAAAAGAGTTGAGCAAGACGGCGCAGGTCAGGATCACTTACACCCGAGGTCGTCACAATTCCAGGTACGTCCACATCCTGGTAAGCGGCGGGGATCGATCCACCCGCTGCTTCCGCAATCAACCGCCCGATGGCAAGCGCCACCAATCCCTGCGTGCCTGGTACCACGGGGATCCATTCATCTGCGACAGCCGCGGTCTGCGACATGCGCGGCTCGAACTGCACAAAGTACCCACGTTTTCCAGTATGACCCTGGCGCATCGAGGAAAACCCGCGGCCAAATGCCACAGGGGAAAGATAAGTCTCAAGAAAATTGGCACCGAAGGAGAAGGTCACATCGGCATTGGCGAGATCAAAAGAAGGAATTGCAGAGATCCCAAAAACCTGGACCGCAGCCTGCGCCAACGTGGCACGGGCTTCAAAGGTCTCGAACGCACCGTAACGCAGAGGGGGTTTTGCGCCGAGGGTGGTGGTTATCTCGGTAACGAGATCGGCCAGGTGGTCTGAATTGAGACCGAACAGGAAGGCGATTTCTTCCGGCCGGTTCGTAGTTAAGGCGTCACTTGTCAACGCTACTGCTTCATCCCAGTTTATTTGGGTTTGGACCTCGCTCCCGCGCTGAGAACGTTTGACCGGGTGTTGGATACGGTCGGGGTTATAAAGACCCTGCAATGCCGTTTGACCGCGTGCACAAGTCTTGCCCATGTTGACGGGATGGTTCGGGTTGCCTTCGATTTTTATAGCCCGTCCCTGCATGGTGCGAACAATCGTCCCGCAACCAGCGGGGCACTCCCGGCAGGCTGTGGCGTAATAAGTGCTAAGACCGTTGTAGGTGTATTCCGGCATCTGGTAATAAGGCTGGCGGGTGACATAACGGGAAAGTGGACCGCATCCGGTGAGGATGGCTGCGGCAATTCCTGCGCCAGTGATTTTAAGAAAATCGCGCCGGGATAGTTGACTGCTCATGCTTCGTTCCTTTCGTGCGCGGTCATTTATGGCAAGTGACGCAATCTGTCAGTTTGGTCAACATCGCCGGGTCATTCTTGAAGCGTGTACGGTGACAGCCCAAACACCAACCCATATTCATTTTTTGCGGCTCAGCAACCGTCATCTTCCCGACCTCAGCGTGACAGTTTTCGCAGTTGAGACCGGCTGCAATATGCGGACGATGGCTGTAGTAGACAAAATCCGGGAGAAGCGCCACCGGTACCCACGCAAAGGATTCGTTGCCATTAACGTACGCCGTCAATTTATCCAATTCGGGACTGGTTTTGGCGATATCTTGGTGACAGCCATAACACTTGGAAACGGTGGGCAGCCCGGGAGATTGTCCCCGCAATGCTCCAGGATGGCAATACAAGCACTGAATACCAAGGGTCACGTGCTTGTCATGCGGGAACAGGATGGGTTGAGGGAGTTGGAGTTGTGTCTGACGGATGGCTAAGATCGCGCCAGCCATCAAAACAAGTAAGACAACTCCCAGCCCAATTTGAACAAAAGGCTTTTTAATAAAGGTGAGGATTAAATTCACCTTTTTATTCCCCTGGTTTGGCCAGATTGATTTTCCACCACGCCGCTTCTTTCTGGAATGTATTTCCTTATATAAAGAAAAATAATGACGCCCGATCCAAACTTTCCGATGACCGGAAAAGACATCCTTAAAAATCATAAACAGATTAGCATGAATTCATCCTTTAATGTATTTGGATTTGTTGGAATAAATAGGCACTAATATTATATTATTAAATTCAGCTTAAGTATATTGGTGAATTGTGCAAATCGATAAATTTATGATATTTATCTCCCGAAAATCCACTGATAAACTTTAAGATATGTTATGTCAATGTCATCGCGCAGCCATCTGCACGCGGATCTGATCCTCCGGTCAAGATGCCTGTGTGGGGGTCACGCAGGATGACCTGCCCGCGACCAAACTCCGCCCGGTCCCAGCCAGTCACCTCCCGGACCGGGTGACCGCGGCGTGCCAACTCAGCAATCGTCTGTGGAGGAATTCCCTGTTCCAATTCAACCTCCCCGCCAGAAACCCCATCCTTTATGCAGAAGCGCGGCATATCCAACGCAGATTGAGGGTCAAGGCCCAGTGCGAGGGCAAGAAAAACTTGCAAGTGTCCCTGCGGCTGCATAAAGCCACCCATCACGCCCATCGGGCCAAAGAGGGAACCATCCGCCTGGCGTGTGATCAAAGCCGGGATGATGGTATGGTACGGACGTTTCCCGGGTGCAAGCGCATTCGGATGTCCCGGTTCCAGGTTGAAATTGTGACCACGGTTCTGAAGCGTGAAGCCCCATCCATGCGGCACAATTCCCGTGCCGAAACCCATATAATTGCTATTAATAAACGAGCAGGCGTTTCCCCACTGATCCACCACGCAAAAATAAACCGTGTCGGAGCCGGCAAGGGGACTGCCGCGCTTCTGGTCAAGAGTGGCCTTTTTGGGATCGATTAGTTTCCGGCGTGCCGCAGCATACTCTTTTGAAACCAGGGCAGGATAGACATCAGAAGTCTTATATTCTTCGGAAGTTGCGTGATGCCGCGGGTCGGCGACATACCAACTGGTGTCGATAAAAGCGAGACGAAGTGCCTCTATCTCCAGGTGCAGACGGTCGGGAGAGAGCGGGTCGGATGGCAAGTCAAACCCTTCGAGGAGATTCAGGGCAAGCAGGGCGGTGATCCCCTGACCGTTGGGTGGGCATTCCCACAAACGCAGCCCGCCGTAGGTGGTGGAAACCGGTTCATCCCAGGTGCTGACGTGAGCTGCCAAATCAGCCTGAGTTAGGCAGCCACCTGCCGCCTGGATAGTGGTTGCGATTGCCTGGGCGATTTCCCCTTCGTAATAAGCCTTCTTTCCACCTTCTGCAATCGTTCTTAAGGTGCGCGCAAGGGCGGGATTGCGAAATAGCTCACCAGGGTTCGGGCCGCGCCCGTCGATCGTCATTTCGATACCGTTCAACGAGGTCTTCAACTGCCGCTCGGCACCCCGCTGCCAAAAATGGGACGTTATCGGGGCAACCGGGAACCCTGTTTCTGCAAGATGGATCGCTGGAGTGAAAACGTCTGACAAGCTCATGGTGCCGTAACGCTCGATCAGATCGCACCAACCTGCACAGGCCCCGGGGATGGTGATTGTTAAAGGGTGGTAAGGGGGGAGTGAGTCCTCGTCTAATACTACTGCAGTATCCCTTAGAAGGTCCAACGTGAGGGCAGCAGGGGAGCGACCGGAGCCGTTCAGGGCGGTTACCTGGCCGGTTTTTGCTTCATAGAACATGGCAAACATGTCCCCACCCAACCCGGTAGAGGTGGGTTCGGTGACATTCAGGGCAGCGGCAGTCGCAACAGCCGCGTCAGCAGCATTGCCGCCCCCGAAGAGAATTTCAACACCAGCGGCGGTTGCAAGCGGTTGGGAGGAAGCCACCATCCCACCTCGCCCGTAAACTGGCGATCTCCGGGAGGGGAAATCTGGTTGCAGATCAAAGGAGTTGGCCAGGTTATTTCTCCGGTTCCGGGGTTTTGGGGGGGACGTTCGTCACCAGGATCTTATCGACGCGCTTGCCGTGCATGTCCATCACTTCGAATCGTAAACCGTTCCATTCAAAAAGGTCGGCAGCCTGAGGAATGCGCCCCAATTGAAGCATGACAAACCCGCCCAGAGTTTCGTATTCTTCCTCGTCAGGCAGACGGCGCAGGTTAAAGATTTCCTTGAACTCATCGTTCGGAAGCATCCCATCCAGCAACCAGGAACCATCCTGCCGCTGGGTTGCCTGCGGTTCACCCTCAAAAGCCCCCACGATTTCTTCGATTATGTCTGCGTAGGTCAACAAGCCCTGGACCACGCCGAATTCATCCACCACCAGGACCATTTCACGCTTGGCTTCTTTCAGGATTTCCAAGGCGCGCGAGCCGAAAGCGGTTTCAGGGACGTAAAGCGGCGGACGTGAAATTTCGATAAGCTGCCTGCCATTTTTAAGATCAGTAAGGAGCAGCTCCTTGGCCTTAACAACTCCCACGATATTATCCAGACTGTCATCGCCCACGGGAAAACGAGAGAACGGGCAGTCTTTCACCTTCCGGCGAATTTCTTCAGGAGTATCGTTGACATCCAGCCAAATAATTTCGCTGCGGGGTGTCATAAGGGCATTCACCCGCTGGTCGGAAAGTGAAAAGACACCTTCCACCATATCCTGTTCCGCCTCTTCGAATACGCCAGCCTGGGTGCCTTCATTAAGTTGAACAAGCAATTCTTCCTCCGTCACGGGAGGTGGATCCGTATGTTTTATGCGCAGGAGATGAAGCATCGCATCAGTTGATTTCCCCAACAACCAGACAACCGGGTACAGGACAGCAGACACAAAACCCATGAAACCAGCAATCCCCCCGGCAATCTTTTCTGAATTGTAAAGGGCTATTCGTTTTGGTACCAATTCCCCAAACAGCATGGAGACAAAGGTCAGCACGATGACGACCAGGATAAGCGAAAGGGATTGTGAATAAGGGATAAGCGCAGGGATCTTATTCATTTGTAGCGCCAGTACATTGGCAATTGGGGGACCACCAATCGCTCCGTTTAGAATACCAACCAGGGTAATTCCAATTGTGACAGTGGGCAGAAATCGATTGGGTGTTCCCGAAAGGTCAAGAGCACGCCGGGCGCCTTCATCGCCCTCATTGGCGCGATGCTGCAAGCGCGATTTGCGTGCAGCAAAGATGGCGGCCTCCGACATCGAGAAGAAGCCGCTCAGAAGGATCAGCAAAAAAACTATCAGGATCCGGATTCCAATTTCCATAGGGATTACCTTTGAACGGGTTAAACCACGCGGATACCTTCTCCATCAATTGCATTGCCAACCACCCAAGCAGGCAGATCAATTTCTTTTGCCCTTTTTAAAAAGGACACCTGCATGGATCGAGGGACCGCCATCAAAAGCCCGCCGCTCGTCTGAGGATCGAACAAGAGCATTTGTTTTTCGTCAGGTATGTCATCTGTAAAATGGACACGCGGCCCGAAATAATAGCGATTGTCCGAAGCTCCGCCAGGAAAAGTCCGCAATTGGGCATACTTCAGTGCTCCTGAAACGAAGGGGATATTCTCCAGGTAAAACTGGATACCTACCCCCGAGGCCGCGGCCATTTCACCAGCATGACCAAGCAGTCCGAAACCGGTTACATCGGTGGCAGCGTGCAGACCAAATTCCAGCGCCAACGCGCCTGCAGCCCGATTCAGTTTTTTCATCCAACCCACCACCTCGGCAACGTCTTCAGGGGCAGCTTTTTCCTGCTTAAGTGCAGTGGTGGTCACACCAAAACCAAGCGGTTTGGTCATTACCAGCACATCACCAGGCTGCACACCCCCCTTTGTAAGCATTTTCTGTGGATCGACAAAACCGATCACCACCAATCCATATTTCGGCTCTTTGTCCTGAACAGTATGCCCGCCCGCGATCACAACCCCGGCTTCCAGGCATTTTTCGGCTCCGCCGCGTAGAATTTCCGAGTTTATTTCCGGAGGAAGGTCTGGCAGCAAGGCAGCGATATTCAAAGCAAGGAAGGGTTGTCCACCCATGGCATATACGTCTGACAGGCTGTTTGCAGCGGCAATGCTCCCGAAATCGTAAGGATCGTCCACCACCGGGGTGAAAAAGTCGGTTGTCACCACCAGGGCGCGCGTCGAATCCAATCTCCAGATGGCAGCGTCGTCAGGTTTGGCGAGACCAACCAGGAGGTCCGGATAGTTACGGTTATCGAAAATTTTTTCAACAGGGCGCAAGACTTGCGCCAGCGTCTCCGCATTCAATTTCGATGCTCAACCAGCGCAGTTCGAATAACTGGTCAAACGGATCTGGCGTCCTGCTGGATGGACCTCTGACATACAAACCTCACAAGGTTATTGGGCCGGGGCCACTGACGGTAAAAGCAAAGGGGTCCCGCTGGGCAAATACATCACCTGAACATTGGGGGCTAGTTTTAAAATATAGGTATATGTCATTAGTTCGGGAGTCAATGATTTCCCCAAGACATCGTTCGCTTGTGCCTGAGCCTGAGCTGTCAGGAGAATTGCCTGTGCTGCACCCTGTGCAGATATGACAGCCGCATCGGCCGTACCCTGGGCCACCTGGCGGGCCTGCTCTGCCTCTTGTTTTCTTTGTTCTACTACAAATTGCGCCTGCAGGGCTAATTGTTCGGCGATCTGCTTTTGTTCCACCGCGGCGGCGTACTCATCGCTAAAGCGAATATTGCGCAGCAGGAAGTCATCCATCATCAAATTGTTCGCAGCCAACCCCTGGCTGATTGTGTCGCTGATCATTTTCTCCAGATCTGCGCGCCGGGTACTGACGATCTCTTCAACCCCGAATTGTGACACGGCATCGCGGATGGCGGACCTGACAACCGGACGGACAACCAAATCTTCAAACCGGTTTTGCCATGAGATGTGCAAATCGATCAAATGCGTTGCGTCAATCGAATAAATAACCGAAGCGTCGATGAATACCTGCTGACCGTCTTTCGTGCGGGCCTGGATGGAGTCATCGCCCACCACCTGCCCCTCACCAGTCGTGGTTGCCATGGTGTACGTCGCCTTTGCAATCGAGTATGGCTGGACATTCTCAAGGAACGGGACGACCCAGTGCAAACCGGGTGCCAACGGCTGGGTACGATAGCCCGTGGGCTGAATGGCAGAAATCACAATACCATACTGGTCAGCTTGAAGGAATACAAGACCAGCACTGACAGTGGTCAAAAGGAGCGAAAAAATAACCGTCCCGAGCACTATCCAGACTGCACCCTTTAATGGTTTCGCCCGGCTGGCACGATATACCGCCAGGACAATGATACCCACCACTAAAAGCCATGAGAAGCTGGCCAGCCCTTTAAGCACACCCGCAATATTCATTTATTTCTCCTGAAAAAACTCAATTTGGAATAACTTAAGAGTATTATACCGGATACGCGCTTCGTTCCACTCGAGGGCATCAATAGGCCCAGTCCATTCACCACCGTCAAGTAATAATTATCGTGTTGCATTCCATAAATCGATAATTCCACCCACAAATTTCGCATAAAAGCATGAGATGCTCAAAAGCGTAGATACTAATGACGGGGAGTCTGCCGAATGGATGTATAATCATTTTGGCGTCTCCAGAAAGGAACGGCTATGGAAATTCTTCTCGACCCCAATATCGCGTACATTCTACTGGTGCTGGGGTCAATATTGCTGCTAATGGCCATCGTTACTCCAGGAACACATTTAATGGAGGGCGGGGCCATTTTATTGTTGGCACTGGCAGGATATGCTATTTATAATCTTGGCTTTAATGTATGGGCACTCATCGTGCTCGTTTTGAGCCTGGTACCATTCATCTACTCGATCCAAAAACCCAAGCGGGAACTTTTCCTGGCATTAAGTCTACTGGGAGTAATCATCGGTTCCGTGTACCTGTTCCCATCCAGTGGATGGCTGCCAGCCGTCAACCCGCTGGTCGCCATGGTGGTCTCGGTTTTAAGTGCAGGCTTTTTGTGGCTGGCCGTGCGCAAGGGCATGCAAGCGCAACACGCCCGACCCCTCCAGGACCTTTCCACTTTGATCGGGAAAACCGGCCAGGCCAAGACCCGGGTCGAGGAGGACGGTTCGGTGCAGGTAGCTGGAGAATTGTGGAGTGCCCGGAGCGAGAAATCCATCCCGGCAGGCAGCCGGGTACGTGTCGTGAGCAGGGAGGGATTCGTACTAATGGTCACTCCTGAAGAGCAATCCAACCAGTAATTCGTTCTTATGAAAAGGAGATTTGTATGTCTGCCAATCTAACAACACTTTTATGTGTCGTTGCCTTCGTGGTGATCGTCCTGGTCATCTTCCTGATGAACGCCATCCGAATCGTCAATGAATACCAGCGGCTGATCGTATTCCGACTGGGCCGATGCATCGGGACGAAAGGTCCGGGCCTGGTACTGCTCATCCCGGTGGTCGACCGGGCAGTCAAAGCTGACCTGCGCGAGCAGGTGCGCGAAGTTCCCCATCAGGTGTCCATCACCAAAGATAACGCCCCCATCTCAATTGACTTCCTGTGGTATTTCAAGGTGATGGATCCAACCTTGAGCGTGGTTGGCGTGGGAAACTTCGAATTATCTGCTGCCGGTATGGCCACAACCACCCTGCGTTCCGTCATTGGCGGCATTCCGCTGGATGAAGTGCTCTCGCAGCGTGAACACATCAACCAAACACTGCGCACCAAACTGGACGAGGTCACCGAGCGCTGGGGTGTAAAAGTGACCAACGTCGAAATTCGCGAGATCATCCCGCCCAAGGACGTTCAGGACGCGATGAACAAGCAGATGTCTGCCGAGCGCATCCGCCGCGCCGTGGTCACCGAATCGACCGGTACGCGCGAGGCTGCCATCAACGTTGCTGAAGGCGAGAAGCAATCCTCCATCCTTAAGGCTGAAGGCTCGAAACAAGCTGCCATTTTGGAAGCTGAAGGTCAGAAACAGGCCCAGGTGTTAAAGGCCGAAGGTTTCTCGGTTGCACTCGAGAAGATCTTCGTGGCTGCGAAGACCATTGACCAGAAGACGATGACCCTGCAATACTTCGAAACCCTCAAGAGCCTCGGGCTGGGCGCGTCCACCAAATTCATCTTCCCAATGGAATTCACCAGCATGATCGATAATTTCGTAAAGGGGAAGTAAAAGCAAGCAGCAAAAGTGGTGGGTAAATAGTACAATAGAAGCCTCTCGCAAGTATGCGAGAGGCTTTTTTACTTTTGGAATTACCGTTCATATGGAAATACTCCCTGCCAGCCTGCGCGACCTGGGCGGCCTGCGCCGCGTGGAACAAGCCTGTTTCCTCAAAGATGCCTGGCCGCTCCTCGACCTGATCGCCGTATTGACCTGGCCGGAGATCGTCCGTTTAAGAGCTGTAGAAAATGGCCAGATGATCGGCTTTATTGCAGGGGATCCACGCCCCTCCGAACATTTGGCATGGATTGCCACGGTTGGCGTGATCCCCGAATACCAGCGGCGCGGTATCGGACGGGCTTTGCTTCAGGAATGCGAGAAAAGGTTGACCCAACCGCGCATCCGTTTGTGTGTGCGGGTTTCCAACGATACGGCCATCCATCTCTACCAACAGGAAGGATACCTCGCAGTGGATACGTGGAGGGAATATTACAACGATAATGAAAACGCCATGGTCATGGAAAAGATCAGATGATACAAGACTACCAGTTGCGACGAATTTAGTAACTCCATGATGCAGAAATCGAGAAAGATAAAAGGATATAATCGAGATCGATGCAACCGATTAAACTCCCCCCTCCCATCTGGATCGAAGATCATGATGGCCTAAAACAACTTGCCGATGAACTTAATCACTGGGGGCGAATTGCAGTCGACACCGAATCTAATTCCCTGCACGCGTTCAAGGAACAATTATGCCTGATCCAGTTTTCCACACCACGGACAGACTACCTGGTAGATCCACTTGGGCTCGAGGATCTTGCTCCATTGCAGACGATCTTTGACAACCCAAAGATCGAACTGGTATTCCACGCTGCCGAATATGACCTTATCTGTCTGAAACGCGATTTTGGCATAACAGTAGTCAACCTATTCGACACCATGCAAGCTGCCCGCATTTTAGGTTACGAAAGGGTTGGTCTGGATTCCATCCTCGAAGAGAAACTGGGTATAAAACTGGATAAGAAATATCAGAAGGCTGATTGGGGGGAGCGTCCACTTTCACGTGAAATGCTCAATTACGCCCGGCTCGATACGCACCACCTGCTGGCCTTACGCGACAGCCTGGAAATTGAACTTAAAACCCGCGGCCGGTGGGAGTTGGCGCAGGAAGAATTCATCCGCCTGGCACATGGCAACGGCAATGGGAAGGCCGAAATACCACCCTGGCAACGAGTAAAAGGGGCACAGAAATTCAGCGACCGGCAATTGACTATTCTGCAGCAATTATGCGCCTGGCGCGAGAACCAAGCCAAGCAAATGGACCGCCCCCCTTTCAAAGTGATTGACAATAAACGGCTGGTTGCCATTACCCAAACGCTCCCGGAATCACCCAAAGACCTGGCAGCGCTCGGCATGACAACCAGGCAAATACATCTATTTGGAAACGAGATCCTGCAAGCCGTGGGGCGCGGCAAGTTGAAACCCATGGTAAGCCGCCCGCGCAGCTTGCGTCCCAATCAAGCCTTCCTGGACAGGCTGAACGTCCTATCAGAGTGGCGTAAAAAGACCGGTTTGAAAGCCGGGGTTGAATCAGATATCATCCTGCCAAAAAGCTGGATGCATCATATTGCGGAAAAAAATCCCAAAAATATACAAGAACTTTCCCCTCTTATGCCGGACAGTCCCTGGCGGGTAACTCAATTCGGCGAGGAAATATTAGCAGTCATTACCACGAAACATGCCAAGGTTGAACCCAAAAGTAAGTTAATTAAGAAAAGCTGATATAAGATATAATCGCCCCGCCATAAACTGGCGTTGCAGGCCAAGTATTTCGTTATCCTGACGATACTTTTCTCAATGCAAATGATTTATTGAAACGCTCATGGAGAGGTGCCAGAGCGGTTGAATGGGACGGTCTCGAAAACCGTTGTGGCCTTATGGGTCACCGTGGGTTCGAATCCCACCCTCTCCGCTGAATAATCCCTGAAAGTCGTAAACTTTCAGGGATTATGATTTTTGATTTGTTAAGTTTTGAGTCTTTTTTTATTCCCCCAAAAATGCCAGCAACTCCTGGTTAAATCGATCGGGTTGATCCACGGGGACAGCGTGACCTGCATCCTGTAAAATCACCTGCCGCACGTTGGGGATACCCTCCACCAGCAATCGCTGCCGGGCGGGATTCACCGTGGTATCGTCTGCACCTGTCACGACCAGCGTCGAGGCTTTTATCTCTCCCAACCATTTCACCGAATTAAAAAGCCCCACGGAGGTCATCGCTTTCCGATAGGCACGCGGGTCAGCGCGGGAAATTGTTTCCACGAGGATTTTTCGCAGCTCCTCATGGTGAGGATCAGGAAAGACGCGTTGGGCCACCACTTTTGCCTGTGCCGGTAATCCCAATGTGCTGACCAGAAAAAATCGCTGGATGAAATATAACCAGCCGCTCAAATTGTCAGGTCGCAACACGGCAAAAGTGCTAACCAGTACCAATTTACGCGTCAAATGCGGCGTGTCCAAGGCAAACTGTTGCGCAACCATACCGCCCATCGATAAACCCAGAACATGTGCCGGGCCTGTCTGCAGTTCAGCGAGCAAATCCGCCGCGTCGCGTGCCACCCGACGAATGCTCCAGCCGTGTCCATCGTAACGTGACTGGCCGAACCCGGGGATATCCACTGCAATGGGCCGGAATCCTGCTGAGGTCAACGCGGGTATTTGCAGAGTCCAAGAGCTGGCATCCGCGCCCAGCCCGTGAAGCAGAAGGACAGCCGGGTTTCCCGTGGGGTTTAGGTCAAGATAATGTAATTTGGTCATTCTGCAAGTAAAAGCCCTCCGCCATCAGGCAGCGGGCTGAATTTTTTACGAACCTGTTATTTATCTGCTTTCGGAGGATCCGGTTTATTTTCTTCCGTTTTTACTTCCTCTTTCTTTTCTTCTTCCTTTTCATCTTCTTTACCAGTTAAACCCTCCCGGAAGGAGCGAATGCCTTTTCCAAGCTCCCCGGCCACTTTGCCAATGCGTCCCGGACCAAAAAGAAGGACAACAATCACAAGGATGATCAGCAGTTCAGGCAAACCAAAATCTTTTAAGAAACCCATAAATATCTCCTTCCGCCAATATTTGGCGATGACAAATTTACCACAATCACCTTATATTTACCAGCTGGCATGAATCGTCTTCCAAATCTGCTGCACATGGACCCGGTCATGCCCGGCGGTAATACCGACTAGTTCCAATAATGTTGTGCGACCAAAGATCGCGTGCCGGGCGGTCCTTGACCATTCGGCCTGCAATTTGCTTATTAAGCCGATCGTTTCCTTGCGTGCGCGGATGAAATCGATCAGTATCTCTGCTCCATCCTGTTCGGCACATTTATGTTCCTGCACCCAGTGATCAGTGTCCTCGCCGGGAAGGAATGGATTCTCTTCAGCCAGGATCTTGCGGATACGGGGCAGATTTACAGCCCGCTCCACATCGCGCAAATGACATAGGATTTCTGTTAAACACCACTCAGCGGGGGCAGGCTTGCGGCTCCAACCATCAACCGGGACTGATGCGGCAAGGGTGGAGATGGCAGCCGGAGTGGACCGTAAAGTTGCCAGGAGTGCCTGGGGGGTTTGTAATGTAATTTTTAGCTTTTCTGGGTCTTTTTTTTCCAGCCAGCTTTGGAACGATTCCAACTTTCCGCGTGGGATATGGTCTTGTTCACTGGGGACATCGTTGGATTCACGAACCCAAAAGACCGGGAAACCCGCCGCCTGAGTGGGTTTGACTTCCCGTTCGATATCGTCGCCGACCATCACAACCGGATCATCAGGCCAGCCCAGTTGAGCCAAGACCTCCGGATAATATGCGACCGTCTCCTTGGTGAAATGAAAGGTCTCATAAGAGGTTACCAGTGCAAAAGGGTATTTTTCCGGGGGCAGTTCTGCCCAGCGCAGGCGGTGCTGGACGGCTTTCAACGGAAAGATGGGGTTGGTGGCTATCACCACCCTGTGACCCTGGCCCAGCGCCCAATCCACCAGGCGGACAGCTTCAGGGATGGGCTTGGTCATCGTTCCCAATGTCGGGAAGACCTCATCATAGAACCGGTCTATGGAGGATTGGAGTGCTAGTCGATCTGTGCCGAGTTTTGGGAAGAAGTGGGAATCAAAGACTTCCCGCAAAGTAAGAGCAGGGTCCATGTTACCCATCATCGCCTTCGTTCCCCCTGTCAAGGCGGGGATCATCACATCCGGCGGCACCGCCCCTGCCAATGCCGTGGAAAGCGCCTTGAAGTAAACAGGGATGAAAACATCCATGTTGGTTTCGAGCAGGGTATCATCTAGGTCAAGGAGAAGTGTGATCGGCATTGGAAGCTCCGTGTAGTCCCCTGTCTACCAGCGCCCTCTAATTTCCAGTTTGTAGAGAGGGTTATGGTTTTATTTCTTTATTTCGAAAACAGGCGGGAGTGGATGACATTCCCCACAACCAATATGCGGGTCGAAACCGGAACGCCTGGTTTTTTCGCAAAAAGCGGTTATCTTTACACGACGTTGGAACCCGGCTGTAAAAGGACGACTCACCTCTCCGCGCAATTGCATGAACTCGCAAGCATTCGCCCGGTCAATTGAAGGGACCGGACAAGTTCGACAAAGGTCGCGGGTCCAGGAGGCACCAAGCAGGCGGCATTCTTCATGGTCGCGGCCCCGGTAGTAGTCGCCGTAGAAGTATTTACACTCTGATCCAGCAGGGGTTTTCATTTTGCAACAATAGGGCTCCCGCAGGTTCGATCTGCGGGAGGATTGGATTACACCCGGGTAAGATACTCGCCGGTTCGAGTGTCAACTCGAATGGTATCACCAACTTTTACAAAGTTCGGGCATTGCACTTCGAAACCGGTCTCCACCTTTACCTTTTTGGTAACACCTGTGGCGGTATCCCCACGAACTGCAACTTCTGCATAAATCACTTTTAAATCCACGGAGGTGGGCATTTCGATGTCAAGCGCCTTGTCTTCATAAAAAGTCAGCTTGCATTCCATGCCTTCCTGAAGAAAACCAGCCGATTCTCCAATGATATCTTTGGGGATGCCAGGTTGATCGAATGTTTCCTGGTCCATGAAATAATAATTGTCCCCGTCGTTGTACAGGTACTGGACGGTGTGGAAGTCAAGGCGTGCTTCCTGTACCTGGCTGCCGGAGATGAATGTCTTTTCAATATTTGAGCCAGTGCGAAGGTTGCGAGCTTTAATTTTTATGGTGGCGTTGCCCCGACCAGGTTTATGATGGCTGTATTCGACCACTTTAAACAGGTTTCCGTCGAGTTCGAACGTCACCCCTTTGCGAAGTTCATTAACATCGATCATCGTGTCTTCCTTTTTGAAATTTTCAAGCGGGCGGGATTATATGCCAGTTAAAGAAACGTGGCAAGAGGAGCTAGTGATGATTCTCCGCATTGGGCTCTTCTTTTAACAGTTCCATTGCATGAGCCAAAACAGGCAACAAAACCTGGATATTTTCGACGGCTGCCTTGGGACTGCCCGGAAGGTTAATGATCAGCACCCTGCCGCGCATCCCGGCAACTGCCCGGGAGAGGATGGCATGCGGTGTGACTTTCCGGCCTTCCTGGCGCATGGCTTCAGCAAGACCCGGCGCCTGACGATCAATCACGAGGTTGGTGGCTTCAGGAGTAACGTCGCGCGGAGAGAAACCGGTCCCGCCCGTGGTCAGGATAATGTCCATCTGCCCGCCATCAGCCCAGGTAGCCAGGGTTTCACGGATGACTTCCAGCTCGTCGGGAACAATGATCGTGCGTGCCACGGTCCAACCTTTTGACGTGACAAGATCCCCCAGTGCAGGGCCGGACAGGTCTGGGCGTTCACCACGCGAGGCGCGATCGCTTGAAGTCAGGATACCGAAGCGGAGTGTCATTCCAGGTCCTTCCCGTATGTCAATACATAATTCATGTGTGACCAACCGCGCTTTTCATAGAACTGCATTGCTCTATCATTTTCAGTCGTGACGAGCAGGTAGCAGCGAATACATCCTTTTGTTTTGAGGCGGCGTTCCAATTCGTCCATCAGCGCTTCGCCGACTCCCTGCCTGCGGTATTGTTCTGACACCGCCAGATGGTAGACCATACCGCGCCGCCCGTCGAAACCACCGAGGACTGTACCGATCATTTTGCCACCAATTTCAGCAATTAGAAACAGATCAGGATCGCGCTGAAGTTTTTTCTGGATCTCATCAGGATCGTCCGAACGACCAAAGTGAATCCCCGGACCCGCCTTCTCCCAGAGAAGCCGTGCAGCGGGATAATCTTCTGGATATTTGAATTCCCGGATCAGAATTTCGGTCAAACCATCCCCCACTATTATGGACGAAGCAGGTCGAAAAGAGCTTCAGGCATATAGGGTTTCAGAAGAAATGCATTCGCTCCTGCAGCCAGACATTCCTCTGTTTTGTCTATACCCGAAACCATGACGATCTTAAGATCTTTCATATCCGGAGTTTCACGAATCTGCCTGACGACATCCATCCCATTGCGAGTACCGAGAAAAATATCAATGAGCAGAACGTCCGGTTTTTCCCGGCGGATATTTTCCAGTATGCTGCCAGTTTTATCCAGCAGGGTCGCCACCTGGTAACCCTCCATACCCAGGAGGGTTTTCAGAAGGGCAACCATGGTGAAATCGTCATCCGCCAGCAGGACTTTTACCATTCTTTTTCCCTGACTGTGGTTTTTTTGTGATCCTGGCGGGTTTTTCCAAAGCTGCCTTTAATACGTCATTGATCGACTCAGCATAAACAAAGTTCATCGTTTTGCGAATTTCTTCGGGCACATCTTCGACATCCAGCTCGTTGCGTTTGGGCAGAATAACAGTTTTAAGCCCAACACGATGGGCAGCCAGCAATTTTTCCTTGAGACCACCGATGGGCATTACCTGGCCGCGCAAGGTAATCTCACCGGTCATCGTAACACCTTTTTTAACCGGGCGGTTGGAAATCAACGAAACCAGGGCAGTCGCCATGGTGACCCCCGCAGAAGGACCATCCTTGGGTTGGGAACCGGCCGGGATATGCATGTGGATATCAGTCTTGTCAAAGAAATCTTTTTGAATCCCAATTTCAGTGGCATGCGAGCGAACGTAGGATAGCGCAGCACGAGCAGACTCCTGCATCACATTTCCCACCGACCCTGTGATCTGGAAACCTTTTGACCCAGGCATGCTTGTAGCTTCGATGAACAGGATTTCCCCGCCGAAGGGCGTCCACGCCAGGCCGGGAACCACACCGGGAATGGATGTGCGCGTGTCAATTTCCTCCGTTTCAAGGAAGATGGGATGTCCGAGCAATTCCTTGACTGCTTTAGGAGTAACCCTTGCTGCTTGTTTCTTACCCTCAGCAATATACGTTCCCAGCTTGCGGCAGACGGCACCAATTTTCCGTTCCAGATTGCGGACACCAGCCTCGCGTGTGTACTGGTTGATTAAGGTTTGCAGAGCCGCTTTTGTGAAATTCACTTCCTCAGGCCGCAGTCCATTTTCCCGCACCTGGCGGGGGACCAGGTAACCTTTGGCAATGGCAATCTTTTCGGTCTCGGTGTAGCCGGAGAGATGGATGATTTCCATGCGGTCCAGCAGGGGAGGCGGTATGGTTTCCAGCGTATTGGCGGTAGTAATGAAGAATACCTGGGAAAGGTCATACGCGACTTCGAGGTAGTTATCACGGAATTCCACGTTCTGCTCCGGGTCCAGAACTTCGAGCAATGCCGAAGCCGGGTCACCGTGGAAATCCATCGTCAATTTATCCACTTCATCCAACATGAAGACCGGGTTGTGAGATTCGACCCGGCGCAGGGCCTGCAGGATCCGTCCCGGCATTGCACCGATATAGGTTCGGCGGTGGCCGCGGATCTCAGCCTCATCGCGCACGCCTCCGAGTGATATACGCACAAACTTGCGTTCCATGGCGCGCGCAATGGATTGCCCCAAGGAAGTTTTCCCGACGCCTGGAGGGCCAACGAAGCATAAGATCACCCCTTCCCGCTCGCGACGGATCAGATCCTTTGAAGGCGCACCTTTATCATCCTTGCGTTCAAAACGCAACTTGCGAACCGCCAGGAACTCCAGGATGCGCTCTTTGACATCCTGCAACCCGTAATGATCCTGATCCAGGATTTTACGGGCATGGGCAATATCAAGATTATCACTTGTACCTTGCGACCAAGGCAATGTTACCAGCGCATCCAGATAGGTGCGGATGACGCCGTATTCTGCTGCAGCAGTTGGCAGGCGTGCCAGTCGATCCAATTCGCGACGGGCTTGTTTCTCAGCTTCCTCGGGCATTTTGGCTGCATCTATCTTCTTGCGGAATTCATCAACCTCCACCGCCTGCTCGTCGTTTTCGCCCAATTCCTTCTGGATGGCCTTCATCTGTTCCCGAAGGTAGTATTCCCGCTGTACCTTCTCGATCTCTGACCGCGCCTGGTTCTGGATTTTGGCTCCCAGTGAAAGCACTTCCGTTTCGCGTACCAGCAAATCGACCAATTTCCCCAGTTTAGACTTGGTGGAATCCAATTCAAGGATTGTCTGGGCGTCCTTTAATTCTATCCGTTGAAAATTGGCAATCGTGTAAACCGTTTGAAGCGGGTCATCAAGTGACACAATGGAGGCTACCAGTTCGCGCGGGATGGAAGGAGTTAATCCTGAAATTTGCTCAAACTGGTCGCGAGCGGAACGTGCCAGAGCGTCGATCTCCAACCCGGTCTCAACTGTTTCCGGGAGTACCTGGACGCGAGCCTTAATATAAGGTTCTGTCTCAACTACCTCCAACACCTGGAAACGCATCAGACCCTGAACGAGTAACCGGATGGTACCATCCGGGGCACGAAAGAGCCGGTGGATGGTGGCAATCGTCCCAATCGAGTAAAGATCGGTCGGACCGGGTTCTTCGATTTCCGGGTTGCGGGCTGCAAGCAGACCGATCAGTTTATCGGAGGTGCCGGAGACTTCATCCACCAGTTTGATCGAACGCGGCTGGCCGATGGTCAGGGGGACTGCAGTCTGGGGGTAGACCACCACGCCGCGCAGGGGCAGGATCGGGATAATATCTGGGTATTTTATGGTCTCCCCGTCCACTGAAGCTGGCTGGATCGTGTTTTTCTCATTTTCGTCTTTCTTCTGGAGGCGCGTAAAAATGGAGGGCAGGAATAAATCCTCCAGAGAAGTATCGCTGTCCTGGATCCAATTAAATACGTCCAAGGGACCTGTGTGCCAACGAGATGCAGTCATAAAAAAAGAATCAGCCTTTGATAATAACAGGTGTCGGTTTAATCTTTGGCATCACAACATTCAAAAAGCCATCTTCGTAATCGGCCTGGGCTTTGCTTACATCCGCGCCTGCAGGGATTTCTATTGAAGTGCTGAACTCGCCGAACCGGATTTCCATCTGGTGATAAGTGCGATGCTCGGGAGATTCACTGCGGACTCCACTAATAATGAGGAAGTTGTCTTCAACATCGATCGAAAAATCCGACTGGCGCATCCCGGCAACTTCAAGGCGCACGATAAAGCTCGCCTCAGTTTCGTAAACATCTGTGGGCGGATTCCAGGCATATGAATGGATACTCACCTGCCAACCTATGGCATGTTTCCCAGAGAACAGCAATCCAGGCTGATGATCTTTCTGGTACAACGAAGACATGGCTACCTCCTTGCCCAACTACCGGCACAAGATGATACCAAAAAATCGCATCCCTAAAGAGCTGCCTTGGCCGCTGCCAACACCTCGGGGTAATTTGGTTCGTCTCCCAAGGCGGACATGTAAGCCGCATAGGTTATTTTGCCAGCCCGGTTCACCACGAAGATGGCCCGGCGAAGAATGCGCGCTTCTTTAATGATACAAGCAAATTTCAATCCAAAATCCGTCCCCATGTGGTCAGAAAGAACGGTAACTTGATCGACACCCGCGCCACCGCACCAGCGTTTTTGGGTATATGGTAAATCGGTACTGATTGCCAGGATAATAATATCCTTGCTTAACGCGGCAGCTTCCTGGTTGAATCGGCGGGTCTCCCGGTCGCAAACGTCAGTTTCCAGGGAGAGCAGAGCTGAAATAATACGGACTTTGCCTTGCGTGTTCGCCAAACCATTAAACGGTGCCCAATCCAAAGTCTGGACGACAAATTCGGGAGCAATATCGCCCGCTTTTAGATCCTTGCCAATGACAGTTACATCCTGTCCTCTGAATTTTACAACTCCGAACCTTTCAGTGGTCATTTTTTCCTCCTGCCCCTCCCGGCTTTCCATTATCTGATGCAATGGCAGATAGTGCAGGTGAGGGGAGCGCCCCTGGCGGGATTCGAACCCACAACCTACTGCTTAGAAGGCAGGTGCTCTGTCCGTTGAGCTACAGGGGCATACGGACAATTTGTGAATGTGCTATTTATACTCCAATTGATCAAGCGACAAAGGGTTTCAACCCCTTGTATACACGTGGACCGGCGATTGTCTTAAGAATTATATCGGCAGGGCGATGGAGTCTCGTCCCAAGTTCCTCAGATGAAATAGGTGTATTGCCATTCACCAGGAGCAGACGAAAAATGGCGTCCACCAGGGCAGTGTGATCATCTAGAAACCCGGGTTGCTGGGCGCAATGATTGATGAGCGTGTTTTGGAGGCCGTCCAATTGGCGCACCTCTGCCGTCTCCGGGTCCACCCAGTCGATCATCTGACCCTCCGGAAGATCCGCAAAGGCCTCCTGATGCTGGGCGCATAACAGACTCTGCAGTGCTACATGCCAGTTCGTATCATTAATCCGCCACCACTCGAAATCAATATGGAATGGTGTCTGAAGGGTAGGTTTAATCAGGCTTATTTTTTTTGCTTCAGGCATTTTCAGCCTCCGTCTCCGCGAGACGATAATGAAGGTCGCCAACATGCCGATAACTGGAACTGCTGGTCAAAAAAGCCAAAAGTGCTCCCGGCGGGCAGCGGCGAATAATATTTATCGCCGAATATAATTCCTGTGCGTGCACATGACCCTGTACATTTAATTTAACCAGTTCCCGCATCATATCGGCAACCAGTTGTTCAAAAGACAGATGCTGCTGCGCAATCTGCTCACAGGCTTCATCCACACCGGCGGGATCAGGCACTGCAACAACCATGCGTTCATTCAGCTCAGCAGTCAAGTTCTGCTTGAGCATGGCAAAGACGATCCTGCCATCGCTCCCAACCAGCACCGTCCGTACCCAATCCCGCGTTGGTCGGCGGGTTTTGGCGGTCACGATCGCCTGCCCTGGTTTTTTACCCCTTGTTACAGAAATCAAGCTACCCGGGATCAAACCATATTTCTGGTATAGAGGACCCAATCCAACGACATAACCATGCTGGCGAACCACCCAAGCCTGGATCTCCTCACTGGAATGTCCATCCACCAGGGTAAAGCGGACTCGCGGAGACTCATATGCCGTGGGGAACAAGCTCCGCACCCGTGCCGACACCGGCAGTGTACCTGCCCGCCAGTGGGGATAACTCAGGCTGATGGTCACTTCGTCCACCTCACTGGCAGGTGGTTGGTTTCCAGCCAGCTCATCATCCAGCTCGGTTTCAAGAGCCAGCATTTCATGTGTCAGTATGGAGCGGTTGTATGGAATTTCAATATACCGCAGCGGGGATGGAATTTGCTGCACATCATGCGGTTCCAGTCGTTTTAAAAACCAAAGCACCTCGCCCGATGGGCCAACTTCATCAAAACGACCGTCTTCCTGCAAGGCATAATTCATCGAGAACTCAATCAGCTTTGGGTTAACATTCCCCGAGATTTCCAACTGATCGATCAGGGCGGTCGTGGTAAGCGGTTTGCCAGCGGCCGCCTCATCCAAAACTGCCTCTGCAAGGTTGAGCTGACCAACATTGATATCAACCAACAGCGCACGAGGGAACCAGCGGGCGGCAACCTTAACCAAGCCATTGTCGCCAGAGAGTGCGGTATTTAATTTCTGCTCCAAATCCGGGCCATATGTTTTAATGACGTTATCCGGATTGAGAAGAGGGTCATCAACGGAAATTTCTACCGGTTGATTTAACTTGTGGTTGGCTAGACCCGCAGCCATCAGGCGTGAAGATTCACCCGAAAATTCCACCTCGATGACTTCAAATTCACCCGTGGATGGATTTACTCCGGGGCGCGAGCTGATGATTTTCCCTTTTTTCCAGTTTAGTGCAGGAAAAACCAGACTCTCCCCCACCAAATAGTGCCCTTCGGGCAAATACACCTTTCCGATTGAACGCTGTTGTTTAACAAGCGCTTCACGCTCGTTGCGGATGCGCTCGCCAATCATAACTGGGAGGAGTTCTTTCTCAGTAAGAGGCGTCTCGTTTTCGAATAAATAGGTGCTTAGAAATTCCAGGTCTTTCTTGTCGAGGAAAAAAGTCTGCCAATAGTCCGGAGGCAAACTGAAAGGAACGCTTGCCATAAATTTCCTTTGATTTATTAGATTACCCACAGGGGGCGTAAAAATATTGGATGAAACATCCTGAACTTAATAATTATACCCTACCTTGACAGACCCCCTTGCTTGACTTACGATAAGCAACGGGAAAATCTCTCACGAAGGTGAATCCCGTGAACATTTAAGATAGCTGCGGAGGTCAGGATGCGCATCGGCATGATGGCAGATGTCTACAAACCGCACGTCAGTGGAATCACCAACTATATTTCCTTGAACAAACGATATTTGGAAAGGGCAGGACACGAGGTTTTTGTTTTTACCTTCGGAGACCTCGACTTTCGAGACGAAGAAGCCAATATTATTCGCTCCCCAGGTTTGCAACTGGTGGATACCGGCTACTCGTTGAACTTCCGCTATCGCCGGGCTGCAAAGGCACTGCTCCAGACCATGGACCTGGTTCACGTTCACCACCCATTCATCAGCGGGCGTCTTGCCTTGAACTATTGTCGTCCACTACACATACCGGTCGTCTTCACCAACCATACCCGTTATGATCTATATGCACAAGTATATGTACCGCTCCTGCCGGAAGAGATAAGCACCAGTTTCCTTCAGAGCTATATGCCACCCTTCTGTACTGCAGTGGACCTGGTTATCTCACCTTCGCCCGGGATGGGTGATGTGCTGCGCAAGCTCGGGGTAACCAGCCCGATCGAAGTAGTACCCAATGGTGTTGAACTGGATCTTTACCACGAAACTTGCGAAAACTGCCGCCTGGAATTTGGCTTTAACCAACAGGACATCCTGTTGATCTATTCCGGGCGGTTGGGACCGGAAAAAAGCGTGGATTTTCTTATCAAGGCATTCGCCGGAGTGGCGGAGACAGTAGAGAATTTACATTTACTTATCATTGGGGGCGGACCTGAGGAAGAGGGGTTGAAAAAACTTGCCGCAGAGACCGGTGTATTAGAGCAAGTCCATTTTTTCGGGATGGTCGCATATGATGAAATCCCGCAATACCTGTCGATGAGCGATATTTTCGTGACTGCCTCGGTAACCGAAGTTCATCCCCTTTCAGTGATAGAAGCCATGGCGACCGGGCTGCCAGCACTGGGCATCCACTCAGTAGGCGTGGGCGACATCATTGAGGACCATAGAACCGGCTTCCTTGCCAGCCAAAACCAGGCTGCATTCGCCGCCAAACTGACCCGGCTCTGCCTCGATAAAAGCCTGCGCAGGAAAATGGGCGAAGCAGCCCGCAAGGTCTCTGAAAAATACGCCATTGAACATACAATGAAAACCATGCTTGATCATTATGAACGCCTGGAGGTTGCTGCGCTGCCCCGCCGGCATAATTTAAGTTCCCGCATCCGCAGCCTGGTGGAGAAATTACGCGCATGACCACCACCAAACAGGCAACCGGACGATGGGGTGAAGAAACCGCGACAGAGTATCTGAAATCGAAAGGCTACAGGGTGCTGGCGAGAAATGTTCACAGCGCACACGGTGAAATTGACATCGTCGCCAGTAAAGATGGATTGCTAGTCTTCGTGGAGGTAAAGACACGCAGATCGCATGCCTTTGCCTACCCGGAAGATTCGGTCACACGCCGTAAGCAGGCGTACATGCTCTTCGCAGCCGAAGAATATCTCCAGGCGCATCCCGAAAGCGGGGATAGCTGGCAATTTGACGTGATCGCCGTGGAAGGTAAACCGGGTGGAAAAGCACAGGTTGTGCATTTTGAGAACGCGATAGAGTAATTTCTAGAATGAAACCTTCTTTAATTGTCATAGTCGGTCCCACGGCAGTCGGTAAAACCGAGGTTTCCATCCAACTTGCTGTCCGGTTGGGAGGGGAAATCGTATCGGCGGATTCGCGACTTTTTTATCGCGGTATGGATATTGGTACTGCAAAGCCAACGGTGGAGGAGCGCGCCTTAATTTCGCATCACCTGATCGATGTAGTCGAACCGGATGGTACATGCAGCCTGGCTGTATTTCAAAAGATGGCTGCAGACGCGATTGCAGACATTCATGCCCGTCAGAGATTGCCTTTCCTGGTGGGCGGGACAGGACAGTATGTCCACGCAGTAACTCACGGGTGGACACCACCAGCGACGGCGCCCAATGACCTCCTGCGGGCTGCCCTGGAAGAGCAGGTAAATATAAATGGGTTCAAATGGCTGCATCACCGGCTGGCCATCCTGGATCCAGCAGCCGCGCAAGCGATCGATCCTCGCAACGTACGCAGGACGATACGGGCGCTGGAAGTGATCTTCTCCACGGGCCGCAGATTCTCAGACCAGCGCGGAAAAGGCGAGAGCCCCTATCGACTGATGATGATCGGACTGATCCGTCCGCGCGCAGAGTTGTATGCGCGCGTCGATGCCCGCATCGAGTCGATGTTCGCATCAGGCTTGCTGGATGAGGTGTGCGGCCTGCTGGCACATGGGTATAGTCCTGACCTACCAACCATGTCTGCCATTGGCTACCGCGAATGCGCGGCTGTGCTGCGGGGAGAAATGAGTGTGGAAGAGGCCAAGGTGCAAATGCGGCGATTGACGCGTGTCTTCGTGAGAAGGCAGGCAAACTGGTTTAAGCAGGAAGATGCGAGCATTCACTGGTTCGATGCCGGACAAAACAATCTTGAAGAAATCGAAAAACGGGTCCGTGCGTTCCTGAGTTAATTCGAGGTGTGGCTAAAGGGGATACCGTCCTGAAATGCATGACATTGATGTTCAAAAAAACGCCGTGTTTAGCAGAATATAGCGCGATCATTGTCCACCAATCATTTTTTTCCAAAGGAAAAAATCGATCATCCGGCGTTTAATATTTTATAGGTTCTTGATGAGTAAAGCAGGAGAGTGGTATGAATGACGATACGACCCGGATCAATGCTGTCACACCGAAGCCCACGCATCAAATAACGTTGAAGATCGAAGAAGAGTACATGCTGGCATGAGCATCCGGGTTTCGGACGCGAGGAGTGGTCGCTTCTCTCGTGACTGAAATAGCACAGGCTACAATTGAGCATCAGAAGGAGAATGTCCTTGTCGATGTCAGGGAATTGAAGGGGAGGCTGGGTGTTTTCGACAGCTACTACCTTGTCACAAAAGACTTCCAGAGACTTCGAGGGAAGGGGATTTTAAAAGCGGCAATCACCTGAGTTTATCATCCTAGTGTCCCGAACCCAGGCGATTTAGCACAGATTTTACAGCGTCAGGGATCTCTGGTTCAGCTAAAAACTCATTGCCATTGAT
>Ga0209638_1000052_pt1 | contig 70943 bp, 58 predicted proteins | sample BarGraNGADG00211_FD_184490 | JGI IMG/M metagenome (GOLD analysis project Ga0209638, IMG submission 184490) | Arctic peat soil microbial communities from Barrow, Alaska - Barrow Graham LP Ref core NGADG0002-211 (SPAdes) (version 2) | ecosystem: Environmental > Terrestrial > Soil > Wetlands > Peat... | reverse complement strand
CCCTGCTAGACTCGGCGCCGTCCGGCGCCCCCATCGTCTAGAGGCCTAGGACGCCACCCTTTCAAGGTGGAGATCAGGGGTTCGAATCCCCTTGGGGGTACCACGCACGCGACCGGCGGCAGCGGCCCGCGGGTGCGCCCGGCGCGGCGGGGAGGCCGAACGGCCGACGTGGACGATCGGCGGGAGGTACGGGCCGGGGCGGCGGTGGCGGATCCGGTCCTACGGCGTCGGAGCGACGATCACGAACGCGTCGACGTCCACCCGCGGCCGCCCGGCGGTGCCCACGACGCGGATCTCGAGCGTATGGCGGCCGGCCACCGGCCACGAGCGGAGCACCATGATCAGGCGCGAGGCCGACGTCGCACGGCCCAGGTCCACCGTACGTTCGTATGCACCGTCGACGTAGACCCGCGCCTGGCCGCGCGTGGGGCCGACGGTCGTCACCCAGCCGATCTGCTGGCCGGTGAAGGTGATCCCGACGCTCGCGCTCGCGACCGACGCCGCGATCGCGCGCCCGCCGACGAACGCGGTGGAGAGCTTGGTCGACCACGCGCCTTTGCGGACGATGGCGGAGGACGTCTCCTGCACCGCGCTCAGGCGGAATGCGGCGGCCGTCGCCCACGCGCCGATGTTGCCGGCGCGATCGATCGCCCGAACCCGCAGGCGATGCACGAGGCCGGGAGCGAGCATCACCGTGACGCTCGTATCGGTCGCGTTCGCGAGCGGGACGCTCACCCACGTGGACCCGACGGCGCGTTGGAGCTGGTATCCCTTGACGCCGCGCCCGACGTCCGTCGCTGCCGGCCACGTGACGGCGACCGGGACGGTCGACGCGGGCATCGTCGTCGACGCCACGAGCGTGAACGTCGGGGCGCGGGCCACCGGCGGGAACGTGTCGAGGCGGACGGTGACCGTGGCAGTCCCCTGGACCCCGCCGGCCGTCGCGACGACGGTCGCCGTGCCGGGCGCCGTCGCCGAGTACCGCCCGGCGGGCGAGATCGCACCGGGCCCGCTCACCGTCCACGCCACGTCGCCGGGGCCGAGCACGACGCCGTTGTACGCGGCGTCCTGGCCCTTCACCGTGACGCCCATCGCCTCGCCCACCCAGAGCGACGTGACGGCGGGCGCGACGCTGAGCGTCGCAAGCGGGCCGGTCGGGATGGAGCTGAAGACGATGAGGCTGTTCGCGACCGAGACCTCGCGGCCGGCGGACGGGCGGTTCACGAGCGAGGCGTCGGTGTCGCCGGGCAGGCGAACGTCCATGGTCGTGGAGCCGCCGCCGTCCATGTTCAGGGCCTGGACGACCCCGCGCGAGAGCATCAGCGTCGCGAGCTCGTCGAGGTCGACGCCCCCGCTGTAGCCGGACTGGCGCCCGTCCACGGTGGCGAGGACGAGGCCGCCCGCGGCGGTGATCCCCAGCGCCGTCCTGGGGTGGAGCTGGTCCGCGATCGGCGGGTGCGGCGAGATGGACTCCACGCCGTCCTGGACGATGAACTCGCGGCCCCCGATCGCCTCGCGGACGTTCTCCCAGCCCGGGGTGATCGAGAACGTGAGCGGCAGCGGATCGCCGGGCTTGAGCGCGTCGAGCGGCGTCCCGGCGGGGCCGTTGAGAACCACGGTGTCGGGCTCGATCGGGAGGTCTCCGGTCGCGGGCCGGACCTCGCGCACGATCGCCGCCTGGTTGCCGGTCGGGGCGAGGGGCAGCGTGACCCCCGCGAGGACGATGTCGGTCCCGCCCATGTCCCCTGGGGTGGTGGGCCCGAACCGGGGCGTGTAGAGCGCGAACTGCGGATCGGTGCGGCCCTGGTTGACGTGCTCGATCGCGTGGGTCGTCCCGTCCGGCCAGGTCATCGAGACGCTCACGAGGACGTTCCCGATGAGCGGGTGACCGGAGGCATCGATCCCAAAGGTCGGACGCGCGGTCCGCGCCGCGGTCACGAGCTCCCCCGCGTGGATGTCGATCCCGTTCGGCGCGTACTGGGTTGGGCTGGAATAGCCGCCCCACACGTCCCCGTTGATCGCGGCGACAGCTCGGTGGCCGTCGGTCGACGCGCGGAGGGCCTGGCTCGTGGTCGTCTCGAGACGGGTGATCCGGTCCCCCCCGAGCGACGTCTCGAGGCTGATCCCGGGCGTCCCCATCGCGACCTCGACGACGTTGACCGCCTGGGTTCCCGAGCGGGTCGTGACGATGGTCCCCCAGTCGTGCTGGATGCCGGGCGCGACCGGGGCCCGACCGGCCGACACGTAGGCCGTCGAGACGGCCGCGGCGGCAGCCTGCGGTCGCAGTGCGCCGGGGATCTGCGGGAGCGGGACGGCCCCGGTCGAGAACGTGAGGAAGGCCACCACCGTCGCCACGGCCGCCACGCGAGCGCGTCGGCGGGTCGACCGGGGCCGGGGCGTCATCGACCCAATGGTAGCGCAGGGCGGGGGCGTCGCCGCCGACCGACCAACCGCGACGGCGCCGCCCCCCCCGGCGCTGCCGTTTCCCGCCTCTTCATTGCGACGACGCTAACGTTCCCGGGCGTCCGTCGTTGTCGGAGACGTAGCCGGACCGCGGTTCGGCCGTCCAGGCCACGCACCAGGAGAACGCGCATGCGACGACTTTCGATCCTCGGGGCCATCGGGCTCCTCTTGATCTCGGCATCCATGGTCTCGGCCGCTTCGGGCACCAGGGTCTGGCAGGCGAAGGTCCAGGTCGGAGCCGCCTCCGGCGGCGCGTCCCTGGCCCTGAGCGCCAACGGGAAGGCCGCGAGCGTCGCGGTGAAGCTCTACCACGTGACGCCGGCAACGAAGGTCACCGTCGCCCTGTACGACGGCGCGTGCCTGTCGTCGACGCAGCCGCCACTGACTCTGATCGTGAGCCCCAGGGCATTCAAGGCCCCGTCGGCCGGCTCGGCCGTCCACCGCTTCTGGCTCATGAAGAGCGATCTCGCGACGCTGAAGACGGACATCACCGCCAGCAATCACGTCTTCTCGGTGTTCATCACCGCGACCGGGACGGCGACCGCGACCGCCTGCGTCAACCTGACGTCTCGCTAGGCGGACGAACGGGGCGGCCGTCCGTTCAGCGTCGAGATGTGGTCGAGGATGGCCCGTTCTGGGCGGTCCTCGACCATCACGTTGGGCCGCGCAACGGACGCTCGCCACAGTGATGCGAATCACGCGCTCCGCGACGATCCGGGCGCCTCGGGGTTGATCTGCCCCCCTGCAACAGCGGCCGGCGCCGCTCCTGCCTCTGCTACGATCCGGGCATGCCGTTCGACATCAACGGGATCCGGATTCCGACGATCACGAGAGAGAACGTGGCGGTTCGCTGTCGCGGGTGCGGCGACGTGATCCAGGGGACGCCGTTCCGCATCAACGTCATGGACATCACCTCGGTCGAGATCCCGCCCTCGTGGTCGGGTCGGACGACCATCAATCCCGGGCCATTCCAGTTCCACGCCGATCCCGCCTGCGCGCGGCGATGGATGCGCGACCGCGGCAACCTCTTCTGCCGGAAGTCCGCGGTCCGCGAGCTGATGCGGCCGATCCTGGTTCCCGGCGAGACGCCCCGATGGGGACTCTGCGACGGGTTCCATCACGACGACCACGAGCTCGTCCCTGCCTGACCGGCCCGATCGGGCCTCCTGGGAGGTCTCACCGGCATGAGCGTGTTCATCACCGGCGTGACGGCGCTGATTGCCCTGGCCTTCGCGGTCGCCCTGCTGGACCAGTGGCGGGTCCGCCGCCAGAGCTTCCAGCTCGCCTGGGCCATCGGGATGCTCTTCTTCGGGATCGCCAGCGCGTGCGAGGCGATCGCGGCGGCCAGCGGCTGGAACGAGACGCTCTACCGGACCTGGTACCTGACGGGTGCGGTCTGGACCGCGAGCTGGCTGGGGCTGGGCACGGCGTTCCTTCTCGGACGCACGCGCTTCGGCTACGCATTCGCGTTCTGCCTCTTCCTGGCCGGCCTCTTCACCTTCCTGACCCAGCGCCGCTACAACTACGAGGGCGCGGGGAGCGCCCCGATCCTCTACTTCCTCGCCGCCGGCATCCTCGCGCTCAGCGTGGCCGTGGAGACGTACTTCGGGGGCAATCGATGGCCGCGGATCGCGGCGGTCGCGGTGGTCGGCGCCAGCCTCCTCTCCGTCGGCCTGATGCTCACGACCACGCTCGCGGCGCCGGGCTGGAAGGTGGACCCGGCCACGAACGCGCCGGTCGCCGACCTCCTTCCGGGCACGCTGCGCCTCCTCACCCCGTTCCTGAACATCACCGGCGGACTTGCCCTCGCCTTCGGGGCGCTCTTCTCCGCCTACGAGTTCATGCCCAAGCGGCGTCTCCTCGACTATTCGCTCGACCCGAGCCAGACCGGCGACCAGTTCCTGTTCAACCTGGCGATCTCGCCGGTCGCGATCACGGTCAACTTCGTCGCGTCCCTGCCCGGCGCGCTGCGGGCCCTGTTCGGGGGGCGCCTCCACAGCCGCGTCCCGGCCACGATCCTCATCGCGATCGGCGCGTTCCTGGCGTCCTCGGGCGACATCCTGGCGCGCTTCGGTTCCACCGACTTCTTCGTGCTCGGAAAGCTCCTCTCGGTGATCTTCCTGTTCCTGGGCTTTCTCGTGAGCATCGAGGCGTTCAGCGAGTGGCGCGTCCCGTTCACCCGCATCGTCCTCCTGCGGCGACGCGCCGAACCCGCGCAGGCCGGGGAGTCGCAGCCCGGCACCTGACCCCGCCGGCGGAGGCTACCCTTCGCCGGTGACCATCCCCCATGGGCGCCTCGGCGGCACGCTCGCCGTCGCGGTCGCCGCGTGCCTGTTCGGAACGCTCGGCCCGGTGTCGCGGGGCGCGTACGACGCGGGCATGACGCCGCTCACGTTCGCGCTGTGGCGCGCCTCGCTCGGCACGCTGGGCCTGCTCGCGATCATCGGTGCACTGACCGTTCGCGGCCGCACTCGTTTTCACTGGAAGGCGCTGGACCGGCGCACGATCGCGGCGCTCGGCGCGGCGGTCGCGGCCGGCATCGTGCTCAACCTGGCGATCTTCACGGCGTTCGGCCAGATGTCGATCGCCCTCGCGCTGCTCGGCTTCTACACGTACCCGGCGCTGGTCGCGATCGGAGCGGTCGCGACGGGCGAGGAGCGCCTCACCCGCGGCCGCGTGATCGCGCTGGTCCTCGCGCTCCTCGGGATGGCGGTGGTGGTGCTCGGCGGCTCGGGCGCCGGATCGGGCCCCGGGCTCACGCCGGCCGGCCTTGGGCTCGTCCTGCTGGCGGCCGCGATGCAGGCGGTCTACGTGCTCCTCGGCCGCCGCGGGTTCCCGGCCGTCCCGACCGAGGAGGCGACCCTTGTCGTGCTCGTGGGCACGGCGGCCGGGTACCTGACCCTGGTGCTCGCGACCGGCTCGATCGAGGGTGCCCTGGTCCCGTTCCGCTCGCCGGCCGCGCTGCCGCTGCTCCTCTGGGGCGGCCTCGCCGGGGCATCGATCCCCACGCTTCTCTTCCTGCTCGGGATCCGGGCGATCGGCCCCACCCGCGCCGCGATCATCGCGCTGATCGAGCCGCTGGCCGGCACGGTCCTCGCGGCGATCCTCCTCGCCGAGCTGCTGGGTCCCCTGCAGGTCGCGGGCGGTGCCCTCGTCCTGGCCGCAGCGGCCCTCCTCCAGCGCGGCGGTGAGGCGGCCGAGCCGCACGAGGCGACGAGCGGGACCGCCTGACCGCGGGTCCCGCCGAGCAGGCCGGGCCGGTCGGTCGCGGCGGCCCTCGTATACTGGCCGCTGCCGGGGCTGACCGGGCTCATCGTCGCCCGTCCGGCCGTCGCCCGAATGCGAGCAGTCCGAGGTTCCATGCGCGTCCGCAAGGCCGTCTTCCCCGCCGCCGGTTGGGGCACCCGCTTCCTGCCCGCCACGAAGGCCCAGCCCAAGGAGATGCTGCCCCTCGTCGACAAGCCGATCATCCAGTACGCGGTCGAGGAGGTCGTGGCGGCGGGCATCGAGCAGGTGATCATCGTCACGTCCAGCCAGAAGCGAGCGATCGAGGACCACTTCGACCTCAGCTACGAGCTGGAGCACCTGCTCGAGGAGCGCGGCGAGATCGAGCGCCTTCGCCAGATCCGTGCCATCACGGACCTGGCGCAGATCGCGTACGTGCGGCAGAAGGAGCAGCTGGGCCTGGGTCACGCGGTCCTCATGGCCAAGGAGCTGGTCGGCCACGAGCCGTTCGCGGTGATCCTCTCGGACGATGTCGTCGTGGGCGAGCGCCCGTGCATCGGGCAGCTGATCCACGCGTACAACCAGACCCGCTCGTCCGTGGTCGCCGTGATGGAGGTTCCGGCCGAGGAGACGTCGCGCTACGGCGTGATCGGCGGCGAGCGCGTGGAGGGCGGCGACGGCCGCCTCTGGAGGATGGACCGCGTGGTCGAGAAGCCGGAGCCCGGCAGCGCGCCCTCCAACCTCGCGATCATCGGTCGCTACGTCCTGACGCCCAAGATCTTCGACAAGCTGGAGCAGACGGCGCGCGGCGCCGGTGGCGAGATCCAGCTCACCGACGCGATCCAGGCGCTCATGGAGGAACAGGCGATCTACGGCTACGAGTTCGAGGGGACTCGCTACGATGCCGGCACGACCATGGGCTGGCTGAAGGCCTCGGTCGAGCTCGCGCTCGCACGCCCGGACCTGGGGGAAGAGTTCGAGGCGTACCTCCGCGGCCTCGACCTCTAGGCCCGGAACCGCGCCTCGCGGCGCCTCGCACCGGACGAAGGGAGACGGATCGTGGCCGGTCTCGGCGACGTGCTCGGCGGGCGATATCGCCTCGTCGAGCTGCTGGGCCAGGGTGGGATGGCCACGATCTATCGCGCCACCGACAGCCAGCTCGGCCGCGACGTGGCCGTCAAGGTCCTCCACCGGGAGTATGGCCGCGACCCCGACTTCGTCGCGCGGTTCCGCCAGGAAGCCCACGCCGCAGCCGCGCTCAGCCACCCCGGGATCGTGGCGGTCCACGATTTCGGCGTCGACGAGGACGGACCCTACCTGGTCATGGAGCTCGTCGACGGCGAGGATCTGGCCTCGCTGCTCCGCCGCAACGGGCCGCTCCCGCCGCGCCAGGCGGCACGCCTGGTCGCCGAGGTTGCCCGCGCGCTCGATGCGGCACACGACCGCGGGATCGTCCACCGGGACGTGAAGCCCGGCAACATCATGCTCAACGCCAACGGCCGCGTGAAGGTGACCGACTTCGGGATCGCACGCGCCTGGGCGGACGCCGGCCTGACGCTTCCCGGCACGACGCTCGGATCCGTCCACTACTTCAGCCCGGAGCAGGCGCTCGGCGAGCCGGCGACGGCCGCCTCGGACGTCTACAGCCTCGGGATCGTCCTCTACGAGCTGCTGAGCGGCCGCCGGCCCTGGGAGGGCGATTCCGCCGCCGCGATCGCCATGGCACGAATCTCGGCACCGCCGCCGCGCGTCTCCGACATCCGGCCGAGCGTCCCGCCGGCGCTCGAGGCGATCGATCGGAAGGCCCTGGCTCCCGACGCGGCATCCCGGTTCGCGAGCGCCGGGGCGATGGCCGAAGCCCTCGAGGCATTCCTCGAGGAGGGCCGGATCTCCGGGGCGCGTCCCGCGGGGCCGGTCGCGGCTGGCGCCGCTGCCGCAAGCCTGGCCGCTGCTGCAGGCGCCGCAGGGGTCGGCATGGCGGCCGCTGGTGGCGCCGCGGGCGCTGCGGGGCGGCCCGGGACCATGACCGGCGCCGCGCCGGGTCCGGGCGCGACCCGCACGACGGCCTCGCGGATGCCGCCACCCTATGATCCGAGCGCGTACGCGGGGGTCGGGCCCGATGACGCCGCGGCCGCACGGCGGGCAGGAGCACCGCCGCCGCCTGGACCAGACGACGATGGGCGCACCAGCCCGTGGATTTGGGTCGCCGGGGTCGCGGGCCTGCTGATCCTCGCGATCGCGGGGTTCCTCCTGTTCCGGCTCATCTCTGCCGGCTCCGGCCCCGCGGCCACGCCCGGCCCGGGCAGCGTGACGCTGCCGTCGTACATCGGCCAGGCCTATCTCGATGCGTACACGAAGGCGGACGACCTGGGCGTGAACCTCGTGCCCAACTACGTCAAGCGCAACGACGCCGCGGACGGCACGATCGTCGGACAGGATCCACCGGCCGGGACGAGCGTCACGAAGGGGTCGACCGTCAAGGTGGATGTCGTGAGCGGCAAGGACCTCGTCGCGGTCCCGTCGATCGTGGGGATGGCCGAGGGAGACGCGATTCGCGCGATCACGGACGCCAAGCTGCGCCTCGGGACCCGGACCGAGGACTTCGACCCGACGATCCCCGCCGGCTCGATCATCGGCCAGGGCCTGCCCTCCGGGCTCTCGGTACCGACTGATACGCCGCTCGACTACGTCGTCTCCAAGGGCCCCGAGCCGAGCCCGACCCCCTCGCCATCGCCGTCGCCGTCGCCGTCGCCATCCCCGTCGCCCGAGCCGAGCGTTGCGCCAACGCCGGTCCCGACCCCCGTGCCGACCCAGGCCTCGGTCACGGTCGGTACGTATGTCGGGCTGACCGTGGCGCAGGCCAAGGCGCAGGCGACGGCCGAGGGTCTCGTGATCGTGTGGCAGGGCGGCGGCATCCCGCCCGAATCCGACATGGTCGTGTCCCAGAACCCCCCCGCCGGGACGACCGTCATCCCGGGGTCGTCGATCCTGCTCAACACCGCTCCGCCGCCACCCAGCCCGTCGCCCTGACCGGGCACGGGGCCGGAGACCGCGGCACGGGACGTGGGCTCCGACCGAGGCGGGGAGGCGGGCTCCGATCGAAAGGAACGGGCGTTCAGGCGCCCGGCTTGCCCCACAGCGTGCCCGGTACCGGGAACGGCGGCCCGGCGGGATCGAGGAGCGGGGCCTGGTCCCCGGATTCCGCGCGGCCCGGTGCCGCCGGGACCGGCCGCCAGCAGCCGCGCAGCTCGTCGCCGCGGAGCGCGGAACGCCGGGGATCGAGCCCGCACGTTCCGCCGAACGGCCCGGCGATGGCGCGGCGGAAGTGGGTGCAGGACCCGCAGCTGGTGCTGGAGCGACGGCAGACCCAGCATCGGGCCGCCTCGGGCTGCGGTGTCCGGCAGTGCGGGCAGCGCCAGTTCGCCATGCACGGATGGTAGCTGCGCCGGCGGCCCCGCGCTAGGGGATGATGGTGATCACGACCCGCCCGGACGCATCGCCGAACTCGGGCGTGGTCAGGAAGGCGAGGCCGGGCCCGCTGCCCTGCGTGGCGCCCGCGGGGATCAAGGTCTGGAAGGTCGCCACGCCGCTCGCATCCGTGGTGCCCTGGCCGGTGATCAGGGGCACGCCGGGGATCGAGAGCGTGAACGTGATGTCGCGGCCTGGCAGGACGTTGCCCCCCGGGTCCGTCGCAACGGCGCGCAGCTCGATCATCCGGGGCAGCTTGGCCGCGCTGATCCGGTAGGACGAGGTGCTGAGGGCGACCTTGAGCTGTCCCGAGCCGCGCAGGACGGTGACGACGGCCGTCGCGGCGTTGCTTGCGGGATCCGTGACGGTCAGGGTGAGGGGGTTCGAGCCGTCCGCGAGCGCCAGGACCACCGAGAAGTTGCCGGAGGCATCGGCGGTGGCGACGGCCGTGTGCCCGTTGGCCGCGTTGCGTGCGCTGATCGAGGACAGGGCCTGCGTCTTGCCCACGATCGTGACGGACGTGCCGTTCACGGTTGACTTGTCCGCGGGCGAGGCGATCGTGATCTTGGGCTTCGCCGTGTCCAGGACGTACGTCACGATCGGCGACGGCTCGCTCGCGCCTCCCGGACCGACGACCGTCGCGGTGAAGTCGTTGCGCCCCGGCTGGAGCGCGACGCCGGGGATCGCGAAGTTCGGGGTCTCACCCAGCTGGACCTCGACGACCAGGACCGGCTCCTTCTTCGGGAGTGCCACGTAGAGGCGGATCCGGATCCCGGCCGTGCGTCCGACGATGCTCGTCGGGACGCTCCCGGTCACGGTCACCGTGCGCTGGTTCGTCGCGGCCTGGGCCGGGGCGTCGAGCAGGGGCGAGGCCGGGACGGGCGCCAGCGTCGGGGTCGGCGATGGCGACGCGGGGATCACGGCCCCGGCGATCCCCGAGACGGCGCCGCCGACGGTCGAGACGATCCGGGGCAGCGCTCCCATCACCGTCAGCAGGACGACCGCAACGAGCGCGAGGACGGACACGCCGAGCGCGGCTTTCACCGCCATGGGCAGGCCGCTGGGCGCCTCGGAGCCACGTGGCGGCGAAACGCGCTGGACCGCCGGCCGACGCGGGACCGGTGCAGCCGGCCGTGGCCGACCGGAGGAGGGCGGTCGAGGCCGCACCTGGCTCGGCCGTCCGCGGCGGGGCATCATCGCGTGGCATTGTCGCACGCCGGGGACCCGCGGCCGGGCCCGTCACCCGGCGCCGAGGTATGCCGGTGGGGGGCGGTCCGGTGTACGCTGGCGCGCAATGAGCGCGTGTGGGAGCGTCCGGTCCGGTGCGTGAGGCGATCGGCGCTGGGCGCCTGCCGAGCGAGCCTCGCCCGGAGGCCGGTGGGCCGTCGTTCCGCCTGGGCCCCGTGGTCCGGAACACGATGCCGGCACGCGATCCGTCCGCCGGCCTGCGTGCCCCGAGCCCGATCTCCCGGCCCGTGATGCAGGATCGGCCGCCTTTTCAGGGCCGCCCCGCGGCGGTGGCGATCGGCACGCGCGACGCCGGGGCGACCGCACCCTCGTCGGTCTCGCGACCCACCGCGCGCACCGGGTTTGGCGCCGCCCGTACCGGTTTCGGGCTCCCGAGCCTCCGGCGGAACGTCTGCCCGCACTTCTACATGACCGGCCTTCGCGGCTCCGTGCCGATCCAGGCGCCGCACCTCCTCAAGGCGCTGGTCCGCCAGGACCACACCGTCTCGCGCTGCCAGCTGCGCGGCGGCGTGCACATGGAGGAGGGGTACGTCAACGACGTGTGCCTCGGGTCGCGCTTCAACCAGTGCGTCTTCTACGAGGACGACCTGGAGCTGTGACCGGGGCGGGGGCCGACCACCTGCCGGCTTCCTTCGCCGAGTCGGTCGTCGCGCTGGAGGCACGCGGGCGCTTCGGGATCCGCCTGGGCCTGGGAAGGACCAGGGCGCTGCTCGCGGCGCTCGGGCACCCCGAGCAGGGGATCCGCGGCGCGCTCATCGGCGGGACCAACGGCAAGGGCAGCGTTGTGGCGCTCGTCGGCGCCTGCCTCGCGGCTGCCGGTTATCGGGCCGGGGAGACGCCGAAGCCGCACCTGGTGAGCTATCGCGAGCGGATCCGCATCGCCGGGCACCCCATCGCCGCCGCCGACTTCACCGGCCTCGTCCGGGCGGGCCTGCCCGTCGCCGACCGAGTCGCCGGGCGCCACGGCCCGCCGACGGAGTTCGAGCTCCTCACCGCGCTCGCGTTCCGCCACTTCGCGGACGCCCGCGTCGATCTCGCGATCGTCGAGGTCGGGCTTGGCGGCCGGCTCGACGCGACCCACGCCTGGGACGGCGGCGTCGCCGCGATCACGAACGTCGACCTTGACCACACCGAGCACCTGGGGGCGACCGTCGAGCTGATCGCACGGGAGAAGGCCGCCATCGTCATGCGCGGCGACCTCGCGGTCACGGGCGCGACGGGTCCGGCGCTCGGGCCGATCCGACGGCGGGCGCGGCGAGTCGGCGTGTCGATGGTCGAGGTGGGCCCGGCGCCCGTGCTTGCCTTCGATCGGCATGGCCTCGTCGTGGAGCTTCCGGGCCTCGGGGCCGTTCGCGTCGGCCTGCTCGGGCGCCACCAGGCGGCGAACGTCGCGGTGGCCGACGCGGTCCTCGACGCGCTTGGCGCGGCCGGTATCGCGCACGTCGGCCCCGGGGCGCGTCGCGCCGGCTACGCCGCGGCGCGCTGGCCCGGACGGATGGAGCTGCTCGACCTTCCCGGTGCCGGACCGCGGGGTGCCGACGCGCAGGTCCTCCTCGACGGGGCGCACAACCCGGCCGGCGCCCGCGCGCTCGCCGCCGCCCTCGACGAGCTGCGGCCGGAGCTGCGCGGCTCCGGAGGGGCGGCGACGCCCATGGCCGCGCGCTCCGGCGCGCCGTCTGCCGCGCCGGTCACGCTCGTGATCGGCACGATGGCCGACAAGGACGTCGACGGGCTGGTCGCGGCGCTCGGAACCTCGCGGTCGCTCGCCGGTGCGCGGGTCATCGCGACAGCGGTGCCGGGCGGGCGTGCGATGGCGCCTGGGGCGCTCGCAGCGCGCTGGCAGGCGGCCATCCCGGCGTCGGACGTCCAGGTCGCCGTGGACCCGGCCGCCGCGCTCGACCGGGCCGTGACCACCGCGGAGGGCCCCGTGGTCGTGGCGGGGTCGCTCTACCTCGTCGGCGCCGCGCGGGCGCGCCTCGTGGACGACCCGGAGCTCCGCGATCCGGACGCCGCGGGCCCGGCGTAGGATCAGGCCGCGAATGTCACGCCGTCCCGACCCGGTCGACGCGCCGCCCGCGTCCGCGGAGGCCGCGGCGGGCGGTCACGCCCTGCCCGGCGAGCGCGGCGTGGTCCCGCCGGACCCCGCTCGAGGCGGCGGCGCGGCGACCCCGTCCTTCGCGGCCCCGCACGATTCGTCCGGCGGTATTCCCGGCCGGCCGGCGCCGCTCGAGATTGGTCCCCGGACGTTCACGTGGGGCCGTCGGACCTTCGTGATGGGGATCCTCAACGTCACGCCCGATTCGTTCTCCGGCGATGGCCTGCTCGCGTCGGGCGGCGACCCGGTTCGGGCAGTCGTCACGCGCGCCCGGGCGATGGTCGCCGAGGGCGCAGACCTGCTCGACGTCGGCGGGGAGTCGTCCCGGCCGGGCCACGCGAGAGTCAGCGTGGCGGACGAGATCGCCCGGGTCGTCCCGGTGGTCCGCGCGCTCCGGACGGCGCTGCCGGACGTGCCGATCTCGGTCGACACGACGAAGCCGGCCGTCGCAGACGCGGCGATCGAGGCGGGCGCGCACCTGCTCAACGACGTCTGGGGGGTCGCCCCGGACGGCGGGCTCGCGCGGGTGGCGGCCGACCACGGCGTCCCGCTGGTCGTGATGCACAACCGGGCGGAGGCGCGCTACCTGAACCTCGTTCCCGAGATCCTGGCGGATCTGCAGCGCGCCCTGGAGCGGGCGCTCGCCGCCGGGGTCGCATGGGAGCGCCTCGTCGTGGACCCGGGATTCGGCTTCGGCAAGGCGCCGCACCACAACCTCGAGCTGCTTCGGAACCTGGGGTCGCTGCGGCTCCTGGGCCGGCCGATCCTGCTGGGGACCTCCCGGAAGTCGACGCTCGGCAAGGTGCTCGACCTGCCCGCGGACGAGCGCGTGGAGGCGACGCTCGCGACGACCGTCCTGGGCGTGGTCGCGGGCGTGGACATCGTGCGGGTGCACGACGTGCGGGCGAACGTGCGGGCGGCCCGGATGGCCGACGCCGTCGTGCGCGGCCTGGGGCCGGGCCCGGAGCCGGGCGCGTGACGGACCGGATCGAGCTCCGCGGCATGCGCTTCGAGGGCCGGCACGGCGTGCTGCCCGAGGAGGCGGCGGAGGCCCAGCCGTTCGAGGTCGACGTCGTGCTCGAGCTCGACCTGGCGGCGGCCGGCGCCAGCGACGATCTCGGCCGGACCGTCGACTACGGCGATGTCTTCCGGCGGGCCCGGGCGATCGTCGAGGACGGACCGCACGTCGCGCTCATCGAGACGCTCGCCGAGCGGATCGCGGCCGACGTCCTTGCGGCCCACCCCGCGGCCGCGGCCGTCACGGTGCGCGTCCGGAAGCCGCGCGCGCCGCTCCCCGGCGTCTTCGCCTGGGCCGGGGTCGAGATCCGGCGCGAGCGCGACCGGTCCTGAGCCCGCGCTCAGAGGTTCGCGGGCCGGGTCCCCAGGGTCAGCGTCAGCGTGATCGACTTCCCGTCCCGCAGGACGTCGAGTGCCACCGTGGTGCCGGGGACGTACTCGGTCAGGATGTCGTCGAGGGGTGCCAGCGCCGTGATCTTCTGGCCGTCCACCGACGTGATGATGTCCCCGTCCTTCAGCCCCGCCTTGTCGGCCGGGCTGCCGGGAACGACCGACGGGTCGGTGGCGCCGCTCGCCGAGGCCGGCTGGAGCCATGCCCCCTCGCCGACAGGAAGCTTCGCCTGGTCGGCGATCTGCTGGGTGAGCGCCTGGTACCGGATCCCGATCCACGGGCGCGCCAGCTTCTGCCCGGCGAGCGCCTGCTCCATGATCGGCTTGGCGATGTTGATCGGGATGGCGAAGCCGATCCCCTCGGCCGTCCGGGCCACGGCCGAGTTGATTCCCACCACGTTGCCGCCGGCGTCGAGGAGCGCGCCGCCCGAGTTGCCGGGGTTGATCGCCGCGTCCGTCTGGATCAGGTTCCGGAGCTGGGTGCCATCTTCCACCTGGATCGTGCGACCGAAGGCGGAGATGATCCCGGACGTCACCGAGTTGGTATACGTGCCCAGCGGGCTGCCGATCGCGATCGCCAGCTGCCCGACCTTGGCGGCGGACGAGTCCCCGATCGGGGCGGTCGGCAGGCCCGTGGCGTCCACCTTCACGATCGCGAGGTCCGTGAGCGTGTCGATCCCGTAGATCGTGCCGCTGAACTGGCGGCCGTCCTGGAGCGCGACCTGGAGCTGGCTGCTGCCCGCCACGACGTGCTTGTTCGTGATGATCCAGCCGTGCGAATCGAAGATCACGCCCGACCCGACGCCCGTCGCCGGGATCTGGCCGAGCGGGTCGTTCGGGTTCGGCGCGGCGTCCGACGAGGTGATCGTCACGATGGCGGGCGAGACCTTGGCCGCCGCGGTCGTGATGGCGGACTGCTCGTCGATCACGACCGGTTGCGCGGCGGTCACCGTCTGCGTCTGGACGGCAGCCGGCGCGGGCGAAGGCCTGTCGAGCGATCCGGACGCGCGCAGCAGCCCGTACGTCCCGGCCGACGCGAGCAGCGCCGACGCGAGCGACACGACCACGACGAGCCCGACCAGGCCGCCTCGAGTCCCGCCCCGGCTGCCCGGCGCGGTCGCCGGACCTGACGGGATCCAGCCGCCGGTCACCGCCTCCGCGTGGGCCGGCTCGAACCACCGCTCCGGGGTCGGCCGCGGGCCCTGCTCGGCGTCGACCTCGGTCGCGGTCCAGGCCGGCCGGCGGTCCGCCGCCGGGGCGTAGCTGACCGGAGGCGTGGGGACCGCGGCGTCGTCCAGCGGGACCTGCCCTGACGCGAGCTCGGCCTCGTCCGGGGGCGGAGCGAAGGGGTCGTTCATGCGGGCGTGACTCCAGGATGCGTGGCCAGGCGAGGCAGCCGGCGCCACCCCTCCATGGTGGCAGGGGCGCGTTGAGGCGCAGGTGCGGCGACTATGAAGAAATCACCACCTCTGCGGTTTCCGTCGTCGCGGGCGGTGGGGCGGTCGTCTCGCCGGCGCCCGCGACACCGCCGACGGCCGAGGCGCCGGCGTGTGAGGTGGTCGTGCCCTCGCTCTCCGTGGCCCCGCCGGGGGGCGCGGACGCGACGGCCCGTGGGTCGCGGACCAGGATCACGCTGAACGTCGCGCCGTGGCCAACCCGGCTCTCCACCGTGATCCGTCCCCCGTGCATGTCCACGATCGACTTCACGATGGCGAGGCCCAGGCCGCTCCCGCTGCCGCGCGCCTCGCTCGCGCTGGAGCCGCGGTAGAAGCGCTCGAAGATGTGGGGCAGCTCCGTCGCGTCGATTCCGACCCCGGTGTCCGCGACCTCGAGCAGCGCGCCGTCGCGGTGGGGTCGCAGCGCCACCATGACGTGACCGCCCGACGGCGTGAACTTGAGGGCGTTGCCCACGAGGTTCCCCACCACCTGCCCGATCCGCTGCGGGTCGTGGCGGATCCGGAGCGGCGCGTCCGGGAGCTCGAGGGAGAGCTCCACGCGCCGCCGTCGCGCCGTCGCCTCCGCCTGCTCGACGGCCGACTCCACCGTCGTCCGAAGGTCGTCCGGGCGCAGGTCCAGCGCGAGGAGGCCCGACTCGAGCTTCGAGAGGTCGAGCAGGTTCTGCGCCAGCCAGTCCAGGCGCTCCAGCTGGACGCGGCTGGACTCCAGGAACTCGCGGCGGGTCGCGCTGTCCTCCCCGGCCTGCCCCTGGAGAAGCTCGGTGTTCATCCGCAGCGCGGAGATCGGCGTCCGCAGCTCGTGGCTCACGTCGGCGAGGAACTCACGGCTGCGGTCACGGTCGCGGCGGACGAGGCCCACGGATTCCTCGAGCCGTCCGGCCATCAGGTTGAACTGTCGGGCGAGGTCGGTCACCTCCGTGTAGGCGGGGCCGATGTCGGCCGCCGGGACGCGGTTCGCGAGGTCGCCACCGCCGAAGCGGCGCGTGGCCTCGCTCAGCCGGCGAAGCGGCCGGGTGAAGCGGCCGGCGATCAGGGCTCCCATCACGAGCGCCACGAGGAGCGCGCCCAGCACCGTGACCACGAGGAGCGTCGTGACGGTGGCCAGGGTGTACGCCCGGGTCGTGTAGGGGTTCGCGAGGGTGACCTTCACGCCCCACGGGACCGACAGCCCCGGGGCCTGGACCGGCCCGAAGACCGCCGACGCGTGGAGCGTCTCGCGGCTCTCGCGGACCTCCGGCGGTGCCGTGAGCGGGGCCCGCGTGGTGCCGCCGGGCGCGGCCGTCACGATCACGTCTCCGGCGGAGGTCCTGGTCGCGCCCCCGATCTCCACCGTGACGTCCGCCTTCGCGACCGCGTTCGCCAGGAAGCTCAGGAACGAGTCCGCGCTGATTCGCTCGGCGACCGTGGGGTTGAGGAGGTTGCCGGCCTCGACCACGGGGTCGGATCCCGACGCAGGGACCGCCACGACCGCGACGATGCTCCCGACCTCGAGGGCGCGCGCCGTGAGCGCACCTTCCTCCTGCTCCTCGAAGTACGCGTCGAGCCGGTTGACGACGATGGCCGAGACCACCAGGAGGACGGCGGCCACCAGCCCCACGACGGTGAGCGTCAGTCGCGCCCGGAACGACCGCGGGACGATGCGGCCGAGGCGACGCCCGCCGCGCGCGGGCGCCTCTGCGTGACCGTTGACGCCCGGGGCGTCAGCGCTCGACGAACGCGTACCCGACTCCCCGCACGGTCAGGACGAAGACCGGCGCCGACGGGTCGTCCTCGATTTTCTCGCGAAGGTGGCTGATGTGGACGTTGATCGTCTTCTCGTCCTGGTCGAGCGCCTCGTAGTCCCGCAGGAGCTCCAGCAGCTCGCTCCGCGTGTAGACGCGCCCGGGGCGGGCGGCGAGATGTCGCAGGATCTCGAACTCGGTCGGCGTGAGGTTGACCTTGCGGCCTGCGCGCTGGACGCGCCGGCGCTCCAGGTCGATGAGGAGGTCGTCGTGGCGCAGGACGCGCCCGCCCCCGGCATCGGCGAAGTCGCCGTAGGCGCGCCGGAGCAGCGCCTTGATCCGGCTCATCAGCTCGCGCAGGCCGAACGGCTTGGTGAGGTAGTCGTCCGCCCCGAGCTCGAGGCCGATGACCTTGTCCACCTCGTCGTCCCGGGCGGTCAGGACCAAAATCGGCATCTTTCCGTCGGTCGCACGGATCCGGCGCAGGACCTCAAAACCGTCCATGCCCGGCAGGCGGACGTCGAGGACGACCAGGTCGGGCGCCTGGTGCGTCGCGAAGTCCAGGCCCTCCTCGCCGGACCTGGCGACCGTGACCTCGTAGCCCTCCTGCTGGAGGGCGTACTGGATGCCGCGCGCGACCGCGTGCTCATCTTCGACGATCAGGATGGTGCTCGCCATTGCCGGCCGGATCGTACACCGGCGGAGCCCGAGGCTCAGCTCAGCAGAGCCCGTGTTTCATTGCTCAGCGCAGCCCGCGGCTCTGCGCGGCGGAGCCCGTGGCTCCGCTCGACGAGCCCAGGCTCGGCGCGTGGTACCCTCACTCTTCGACCGGGCGCCCGGCCCCATCCGGCCGCGCCGCCGCCCCGTCCCGAGATCGACCTGACCGAACCGAGAGGCCCGCCGTGAGCACCGACCGCCCCACCCTTGCCGCACTTCCCCGCACGGAGATGGGCAAGGCGACGTCCCACCTGCGCAAGGCGGGCCGGATCCCGGCCGTCGTGTTCGGGCACGGCGACTCGACGTCCGTCTCCGTGGATGCGCACGAGTTCGAGCAGCTCCGCCGCCGCGCAGGTGCGAACGCGCTGATCGATCTCGAGGTCGAGGGCAGCAAGGCCACGCCGGTCATCATCAACGGCGTCCAGCTCCACCGGGTCAACCGGACCCCGCTCCACGTGGACCTCTTCCGGGTGAAGATGACCGAGGACATGACCGTCGACGTGGCGGTCCACAGCTTCGGTGAGGCGGAGGCGGTCACCAAGGAGGGCGGCACGCTCATCCACGCGGTGGATCACGTCCGCGTCCGCGCCCGCCCGGACCGCCTCCCCAAGTTCATCGAGGTGGATGTCTCCACCTTGGCGACGTTCGAGGCGGTCATCGCGGTTCGCGACCTGCCGGTGCCCCCGGGAGCGACGATCCTCAACGACCCGGACGAGGTCGTCTTCCGCGTCCTCGCGCCGCGCGTGGTCGAGGCCGAGGCGGAGGTCGTGGCGGAGGCGGCGCCGGCCGCCGCGCCGGCCGAGGGCGAGGCAGCCGCCGACTAGGCTCGTCGCGTCTCGCCCGGGCGCACTGGCGGCCGGGTGGATCGCCGAGGTTTCGTCGGCACGTTCAGCCGTTGCGCGGTCGGACCGCCCGGGCCGCGACGAGCGGCGCGTCCCACGTGAACGCGGCGTTCGGCAGGAGGTCGAGCTCGGCGTCGAACGCCGCCAGGACGTCAGCCCGCAGGCTCGGCGCGAGCGCGGCGAGGTCCGCTGCGCGGTCGTACTCGACGAAGAGCGCCCGGGCGGCGGCGCGCTCGAACGAGTGGTGGAGCACCGGCTCCCACGCCTCCACGTCCGTGAAGCTGGCTTCCGCAAGCTCATCGCGGGCCGCGGCCGCGGACGCGATCGGTCCCGCGCGCGGCACCCCCGCGGGGGTCGGCGCCGACAGGCCAGCGCGCGCCAGCATCCCGGCGAGCGCGGCTTCGAAGGACGCTTCGATCGCCCATGGCTTGCCCTCGGCCGCCCAGACGACGAATGCCAGGACGCCGCCGGGTCGGAGCACCCGCCGCAGCCCGGCCAGCGCAGGCCGGCGATCCGGCACGAGATGGAGCACGAACGACGAGACGGCGGCGTCCATCGATGCCGGCGCGAGGCCCGCGGCCTCCGGCTCGGTGATGCTTCCCTCCACGAGCGAGAGCCGGTCCCGGTCGGCCGCGACGAGCGCGGCATCTGCCGCGGCCCGGGCCAGGGCCAGCATCCCGCCCGAGAGGTCCAGCCCGGTCACGTGGACGCGGGGCCAGCGGCGGACGGCCTCGATCGCCAGCGTCCCGGAACCCGTCCCCGCGTCGAGCAGCCGGGCGGCGGGCGCGTCTGCGACCGCGGGGCCGATGGCGTCGAGCAAGCCCAGCGCCGGCGGCGCGAGGACCGGCGCCCAGCACCGTCCGTAGGATCGCGCCCGGAGGTCGTACCGGGAGGCCATCTCGCTCATCGGGGCACCCTCATCCGCGCCGCTCGCTCACGCATCGCAGGATGCCACCGCGCGTCGTCGCGCGCGCACGGCCGGTCGCGAGCGCGGCTGCGGTGGCTCGCCGGCCCACCAGAACGGGCGCGCCGACGGCGCGGCTTCGGAGCCGCGCCACACCTCCGGGAGAATTGCCGCGACGGTCGCCGCCGGCTTGACACGGAATTCATCAGCCGTAGAATTAATCAGTCGGTGAACGAGCGGCCCGCCCCGGCCGGGCCCACGGGAAGGTGACACGCCCATGGCGTTGCATGCCGAGCTGGACCCGGACGACGTCGACTCCCCGCCGGCGATCGGCGCCCACGGCCTCGTCAAGACGTTCGGGACGCTGCGCGCCGTGGACGACGTCACCTTCGACCTGGCTCCCGGCCGGATCTACGGGCTCCTGGGCCCGAACGGCTCCGGCAAGACGACGCTGATCCGGCTTCTCACCGGGCTCGCGCTTCCGACGTCGGGGTGGGCCGAGGTGCTCGGCACGCGGATGCCGTCGCGCCCGAACCTCGCCCGGATCGGCTACATGACCCAGAGCGACGGGGTCTACGCAGCGCTCACGGTGGCCGAGAACCTCCGCTTCTTCGGCGCGGTCTACGGCGTGGAGGGGGACGAGCCGGTCGGGCACGCCCTGGAGATCGTCGATCTCGCCGACCGGCGGTCCTCGATCGTCGGGACGCTCTCCGGCGGTCAGCGTCGCCGCCTCTCGCTCGCGTGCGCGCTCGTCCACCGGCCGCCCGTCCTGTTCCTGGACGAGCCGACGGTCGGGGTCGATCCGCTGCTGCGGGTCCAGTTCTGGGCCCATTTCCGGGCCCTGAGCGACGCGGGCACCACGATCGTCGTCTCGAGCCACGTGATGGACGAGGCGGACCGCTGCGACGAGCTCCTGTTCGTCCGTTCGGGCAAGATCACGGCCCGAGGGACCGGCCAGGAGATCCGTGTGCGGGCAGGCACCGCCGATCTCGAGCAGGCGTTCCTCCGCCTCGGCGGGAATGTCGAGGTAACCCGATGAGCCGCCGCCGCGTCGTCGCCCTCTTCCGGCGGGTGGTCTCGGAGATCCGCCGCGATCGCCCGTCGCTCGCCCTCCTGTTCATCGCGCCGATCGTGATCACGGGGCTGGTGACGTTCATCCTGCGCGAGAGCCAGGTGCCCCAGGTGACGGCGGTTGTCGTGAACCTGGCGGGCCCGCGCGGCCAGGCGGTCGGCGACGCCCTCGGGGCCGCGCTGCGCACCGGCGGCGCCACCGTCACGGACGTGGCGGACGAGGGGGTTGCCCGCGCCTCCATCGCGGACACGTCGGCGTCGGTGGGCATCGTCCTGCGCGCCGGCGCCGCGACGGGGAGCGCGCTGGACATCACCGTGATCACCAACGGTCTCGACCCGTCCGGCGACGCGGGCCAGGTCTCCGCCGTCCAGCGGTCGGTCCTGGCCGCGGTCACGTCCGCCTCCGGGACGGCCATGCCGGTCATCGACCACACGACTGTCTACGGGACCCCGACCGACGACCCGGTGACGACATTCGCGCCGGCGATCGTCGCCTTCTTCGCCTACTTCTTCGTGTACATCCTCACCGGCGTGAGCTTCCTCCGCGAGCGCACCGGCGGGACGCTCGAGCGCCTGATGGCCACGCCGGTGACCCGCGGCGAGGTCGTCCTCGGCTACACGCTCGGGTTCGGCCTGTTCGCCACGATCCAGGTCGCGGTGCTCATGCTCTGGGCCCTGGGCTCGCTGCACGTCGGCGCCCTGGGGCCACTGCCCGCCTTCTCGATCGGGCTCGGCATCGCGGCGAACGGGAGCCCGATCCTCGCGTTCGTCGTCGTCGTGCTGCTGGCCGTGGGCGCGGTGAGCCTCGGCATCTTCCTCTCGACGTTCGCCCGGACGGAGCTCCAGATCATCCAGTTCATCCCGATCGTGCTCGCGCCGCAGTTCCTCCTGTCGGGCGTCCTCTTCCCGGTCAGCAGCCTGCCGTCGATCCTCAGGCCGCTCGTCGCGATCATGCCGCTCAACTACGCGGTGGACGGGCTGCGCCAGGTCTTCATCCGCGGGGCGGACCTGGGAGTGCCCGCGCTCCAACTCGATCTCGTCGTCCTCGGGATCGTCGCGGCCTTCTTCGCGACGATTGCGGCGTTCACGATCCGCCGCGACGTGGTGTGACCGGCGCTGCGCGGCCGCGCAGCCACACCGGCCGGCGACCGGGCGCGAACGACACGCGTGCCCGGGTGCTCCAGGCCGCGCGGACGAGCTTCGGCGAGCGGGGCTTCGACGGGGCGACGATCCGCGAGATCGCGCTCCGGGCGGGCGTGGACCCAGCGCTTGTCCACCACTACTTCGGCTCCAAGCAGCAGCTCTTCGTCGCCGCCATGGAGCTCCCGTTCGACGTGACGCTGACGGTCCTCCACCTTCTCGATGGGCCTCCCGATGAGCTCGGGGCCCGCTTCACCCGCTTCTTCCTCGAGCTCTGGGAGGCGCCCGCCAATCGGTCGCTGCTGCTTGCCGTGGTCCGCTCGGCGTCCACGGATCCGGTCGCCGCGGCCATGCTCCGCCGGCTGCTCGCCGAGGGCCCGTTCCTGGCCCTGGCGCGCGCGATCGACCGGCCCGACGCGATCCTACGGGCGACGCTCGCAGGCTCGCAGCTCATCGGGCTCGCGATGGCGCGCTACGTGGTCGCCGTCGAGCCGCTGGCGTCCGCGTCGACCGACCTCCTGGTTCGCGCTCTCGGCCCGACGATCCAGCGGTACCTGGTGGGCGACCTGGCGGATGGCAAGAATGCGACAGGCGCGGCCGAGGCGAGCACAGGGCCACCCTGATCACCCTGCCCCATGGCCCTCGGCCCCATCCGAGCGGCCCCCGTGATCGCACCCAATCGGTCTACCTGCCCGCGGGTCGCCGGACGACCATTCTCTTCACGCGAGCCGGCCGGGCCCCCAGGTCGACCCGCCACGGGAGTGAGCCGATGAAGAAGATTCTCCTTGCCTACGACGGCGGAGAGCCTGCCCGGCGCGCCCTCGAGACCGCAGGCGAGCTTGCCCGCGCATTCCATGCGCCGGTGAGCGTGGTGAGCGTGGTGCCCGAAGGCGCGGATGGCCCCGGGGTCGGCGCGTCGATCGACGCAAGCGCGCGCGCCAACGGGCTGCAGGAGGCGAAGCGCCTCCTCGCCGGGATGGGGATCGATGTCGAGCTCCTTGAACCATCCGGCGACCCGGCCTGCCGGATCGAGCAGATCGCGGAGGAGGGCGGCTTCGACACGATCGTCATCGGAGGCGGCGACAGCGCTCCGATCGATCGCGCCTTCCGCGGCACCGTCTCCCGGCACGTCGTCGCCCATGCGGCGGCGACCGTCGTGGTGGCCCACTGAAGATGCGGCGCAGCGCGGCGCGGGTCGCCACGCCGACCCTGCCACCCGCCGCGCGGCTTCGGTGCAGACGGCACTCCGCGGGCGTCCGGCGTCCGCCTACGCTCGACGAATGACAGCCCCGCATGTATCGCTTCCGGCCGCGCCGGACCCGCGCCGGCCGCTCCGCATCACGTTCCGGGGTCGCTCCCTGCTCGGCCGCGCGCTCTACAACAAGGACGCGGCGTTCACGCACGAGGAGCGCGACTGGTTCGGGCTGCACGGCCTGCTTCCGTCGCATGTCCTGAAGATCGAGGAGCAGCTGGGGCTGGAGCTCGAGCACGTCCGTCGCAAGGAGGACGCCCTCGAGCGCTACATCGGGCTCGCTGCCCTCCAGGATCGCAACGAGACGCTCTTCTACCGGCTCCTCGCGGAGAACCTGGAGGAGTTCCTCCCGATCGTCTACACGCCCACCGTCGGGCGCGCCTGCCAGGAGTACAGCCACATCCTCCGGCGCCCGCGCGGCCTGTGGATCACGCCGGGCGACATCGGTCGCATCCCGGAGCTCCTCCGCAACTCCGCGCAACAGGAGATCCGCCTGGTCGTGGTGACCGACAACGAGCGGATCCTGGGGCTGGGCGACCAGGGCGCCGGGGGCATGGGGATCCCGGTCGGCAAGCTCGCGATCTACACCGCCGGCGCGGGCATCTACCCGGCGCTGACGCTGCCGATCTCGCTGGACGTCGGGACCGATAACGCGGCGCTCCTGGCCGACCAGATCTACGCGGGCTGGCGCCAGCCGCGCCTCCGGGGGCCGGCGTACGACGCGTTCATCGACTCGTTCGTGGCAGGCGTCAAGTCGGTCTTCCCGCGGGCAATCCTCCAGTGGGAGGACTTCAAGCAGCACACGGCGATCCGGATCCTGGACCGCTACGTGGATGTGCTGCCCTCCTTCAACGACGACATCCAGGGGACGGCGTCGGTGATCATCGCCGGGATCCTTGCCGGACTCCGCCACCTGGGCCAGCCGCTCCGCGGCCAGCGCTTCGTCTTCTTCGGCGCCGGCGCCGCCGCCACCGGGATCGCGCGGCTCGTGCGGGCCGCCCTCCTCGCCGCCGGCTCGCCCGAGGACGAGGTTCGACGCTCGCTCTTCCTCATCGACTCGAAAGGCCTCCTGGGCCTCGATCGCCCGGGTCTCGACGCGGACAAGCACGAGTTCGCGCTCCGGCCCGCGGAGATGGCCGCGTTCGGGCTTGCGACCGATGCCGACCTGCTCTCCGTCGTGCGGGCCGTCCGGCCCACGATCCTGATCGGGACCACCGCGACACCGAACACGTTCACGGAGCCGATCCTGCGGGCCATGGCGGACGCCTGCCCGAACCCGATCGTCTTCCCGCTCTCCAATCCGACCTCGCGGACCGAGGCGACCCCAGGCCAGGTGCTGGAATGGACCGACGGTCGCGCGCTCGTCGCGACGGGCAGCCCGTTCGACCCCGTGGTCGTGGACGGACGGATGCGCCTGGTCGGGCAGGCGAACAATGCGTTCATCTTCCCCGGGGTCGGGCTCGCCGCAATCGTGGCCGGTGCGCGAACGATCAGCAACGCGCAGTTCCTGGTTGCCGCGCACACGCTCGCGGGCCTCGTGTCGGAGGAGCGCCTCGCCGAGGGCGCGCTCTATCCGCCGATGCGGGATCTCCGGGCGATCTCGCGTGAGATCGCCGTGGAGGTCGTCCGCTCGTTCGGCACGGTCGACGGGCTGCCGCTCGCGGCAGGGGACCAGGGACGCGCCGAGGCGGAAGCGGCGGTGGACCATTCGATCTGGTGGCCGGAGTACTCGCCCTACGAACCGGCCTGAGCCAGCCGTCGCATCCCTCGGGCCTCTCACCGCATAATCCGTCGATGCGCCTGCCGTTCGTCCCACCCCTCGAGCCGATGCTCGCCGCCCCGCAGGCGGCCCTCCCGGAGGGCGACGGCTGGGCATACGAGCCGAAATGGGACGGCTTCCGCTGCATCGTCTTCCGGGATGGCGACGAGCTATTCCTGCAGAGCCGCGACCTGCGGCCGCTGGAGCGCTACTTCCCGGAGCTGACGGCGCCGCTGCTCGCTGCGCTCCCGGATCGCGCCGTGGTGGACGGCGAGGTCGTGATCGCGGGGCCCAGGGGCCTCGACTTCGACGCCCTCCTCCTCCGCATCCACCCCGCCGCGTCACGCGTCCGTCTCCTGGCCGCGGAGACGCCGGCGAGCTTCGTGGCCTGGGACCTGCTCGCGCTCGGGGACGATGACCTGCGCGAGCGCCCGTTTGCGGAACGCCGCGAGGCGCTCGTCGCCGGGATCGGCCCCGACGTGCCCGCGGTGCACGTGACGCCGCTCACCCGCGACGTCGCGCTGGCGCGCGACTGGTTCGACCGGTTCGAGGGCGCCGGCCTCGACGGCGTCATCGCGAAACGCCTCGACGGCCGGTACCAGCCGGCGAAGCGGGGCTGGGTCAAGGTGAAGCACGCCAGGACGGCGGACGTGGCCGTGGCCGGGTTCCGCTGGCACAAGGACGAGGTGGGCAGCGGCGTCGGCTCGCTGATCGTGGGGCTCCACGACGACGCGGGCACGCTCCACCATGCCGGGGTGGCCAGCGGATTCACCGCCGCGCGCCGGCGCGAGCTGGTCGAGGAGCTGGCGCCCCTGCGCGAGGGCGCGCTCGACGGCCACCCGTGGCGCGACTGGGCCAGCCCGGAGCTCGCCGAGGCCGGCTACGGGCAACGGATGCCCGGCGCCACGTCGCGCTGGAACCGCGGCAAGGACCCCTCCTGGGAGCCGCTGCGCGTCGAGCTGGTGGCCGAGGTCGCCTACGATCACCTCCAGGGCGACCGGTTCCGGCATGCGACCCGCCTGGTCCGGTGGCGCCCCGACCGGCGTCCCGAGGGCTGCCGCTACGACCAGCTGGAGGCGACGCCGCCGTTCGAGCTCGCCCAGATCTTCGGGCGGGAGGCGGGCGGCCGATGACGCAGGCGTGGTCGATGCAGGCGCGCCGGCCACGCCGTCGACGGTTCGTTGCCGGGGTCGCGCTCGCGACCCTCCTGATAGTCGGCGTCGTCGCCGGCGCCGTTTCGTTGGCTCCGGGCGCCGGTCCGGCGTCTGCGGGCGCAGCGGGGCTCGGAGCCACGCCCACGCCGGCCACGGCCGCCGTTCCGGCGTCCCCGGCGGGCTCCGCCGGGGACGGGATTCCGTCGATCGCTCCGTCGAATGCGGTGGCGGTCGCGCCACCGCCCGCTCCGCCGGTCGACCCGGCGACCGCGGCCGCGCTCCAGAAGGCCCTGGAGGCCGCCCGGAAGGCGATGGTCATCCCGGGCATCGAGGCGACCGTGATCCTCGCGGACGGACGGACGTGGACCGGCGTGGCCGGTGACGCGGTCGCGGCAACCCACGCGAAGGTGACGCCCCAGACGCCGTTCCCGATCGCCAGCGTGACGAAGACGTTCACCGCGGCGCTCATCCTCCGGCTCGCCGAGGAAGGTCGGCTCACGATCGACGACCCGCTGGCGCGATGGCTCCCCGACTACCCGAACGCGGTCCACATCACGCTCCGGATGCTCCTCACGCACACGAGCGGCCTCGCCGACTTCTTCCAGAACCCGAAGCTCGACACGGCCCTGAACCGGGCGAAGGGGCGCGTCTGGACGCCGGCCGAGGTCCTGCCCTTCGTCGCCAAGCCCGCCTTCGCGCCCGGCAAGGGCTGGGGCTACTCGAACACGAACTACGTGCTGCTGGGCCTGGTGGCCGAGCGGGCCGGCGGTGCACCCTGGGCCGACCAGGTTCGCGAGGACTTCTTCGTGCCACTGGGGCTCGCCTCGACGTACGTCCAGGGAGTCGGGACGCCGAACGTGCCGCCGGCGCATTCGAACCAGATGTTCATCGGCTATGGCGGGAAGATCCTGCCGCGGGACCTCAGCGACGGCAGCTCGATCGCGCCGTTCACCGCGGTCGCCACCGCGGCGTACTCGGCGGGATCCATTGCGTCCACCACGGAGGATCTCGCCCGCTGGGCCCGGGCGCTCTACAGCGGCGACGTTCTCGCGCCGGCCTCGCTCGCGGAGATGCTCACGTTCGACCCGGACATCACGCGCTATGCCGCCCTCGCGTACGGCCTCGGCGTGTCGCGCGTCAAGATCGACGGGCGCTTCGTCGCCGTGGGCCACACGGGTGCGCTGGCCGGGACGCGCGCGTCGATCCGCTGGCTCCCTGCGCAGCGCGTGAGCGTGGCCGTGGCGTTCAATCGCGACCTGTTCACCGGCGACGACGCGACCCGCTTCCTGATCGCCGCGCTCTATCCGCGGGCGAAGCCGGCCGCCTCGCCCGGCGTCTCCACCCCGTCCCCGGCGGCGTCCGCGCTGCCCTGACCCCTTCCCTCGACCGCCGCGCGGCGCTACAGTCGCGGGCCAGGGACGCAGCATCAGGAGGGGAACGTGTCCGAGCCACAGCTTCCGCCAACGGGCCTGCCCAACCAGCCCGCGCCGGTGGCTCCACCACCGATTGCCCCGTCTCCACCACCGACGGCGCCGTCCGCCCCGCCGGCGCCTCCCCAGCCCGGCTGGGGCCAGCCGGTCCCGCCGCCACCGCCAACCTGGGTGCAGCCGGCGCCGGCGCAGACATCGCCGCCTGGCTGGGGCCAGCCGGCGGCCGGGCAGCCCGGCTGGGTCCAGCCTCCCCAGGTCCAGGCGCCGGGCCACTTCATGTTCCGTGTCCTCCTTGCCGCGCTGTTCATGCTCGCGGCCGGCGTCCTCACGCTCGTGCCCGCCGCGGGGTTCGTGCTCGGCGGCAGCAAGGTCACCGACTACCTGAACAGCCAGCAGTTCTCCAACATCAGTGACACCGTCGGGGGCGCCCTGATCGCGGTCGGCGTGGTGATGCTCGTGTGGGCGCTGCTCGAGATCCTGGCCTCGCTCGGGATGATCCTGCGACGGACCTGGGGGCGCGCCCTGGGGACCGTGGTCGGCTTGTTCGGCGGCCTCTTCATGACGCTGATCCTGGTCGGGTCGGTCGGCGCCCTGCGTGAAGCCGACACGGTGGGCTCGACGGGCGTGGGCGGCGCGGTCCTCGTGGCGATCGTCGCCGCGGTCTTCGCGGGCTACTGGTTCACGCTCCTCGCATGCATCACCGGGGGCACGCACTTCCGGCGCCGGTAGGAGCCGCGGGTCGAGCCGGATTCGAATCGCGCGGGGCATCGCGCGCAGGGCCTCGATGGACCGCGCCGCCGATCAGCTCCCGGCTGCCCGCTCTGGCGGGCCGCCTCGGCCCGGCCACTCGACACCGGCCCACGGGTCGTAGTCCGGGTCGAGCGCCTCCTGCCCGGGCCGCTGCTCGGGCGGGACGTGCTCCAGGTTCAGGCGGATGCGCGTCCAGGTGGTGGAGCGGCCGCGCATCGCGTCCACGAGCACGTCCGCCGGGGCGAGGTGCGGCCAGACGTCCGGATGGCGCTTCTTCCAGCGCGCCATGCCGGCCATCGCCTCCGCCTGGGTCGCGGCGCGCCCGATCTCGATGAGCGGCTTCGACGGCATCCGGCGCTTCGACGGGGCGACACGCGGGGGCTCGTCGATCGTCTTTGCGTAGTTCGGGGGCCACGGCGCATCGCCCAGGCCCTCCGCCTCGTGGCGAGCCGATAGCTCCAGGAGCCCGTCGAGGGTTCCGGCATGGGCGTCGATCGCGGCGTGCGGGTCCCCCAGGCGCGCGAACCGCTCGGGGACGGTCCACACGGTGAACGCCGCCGGGTCCACGGCGGGCACCTCGTCCCAGGTCAGCGGCGTCGAGACGCGCGCGTCGGGCCGGGGCCGGACGGAGTACGCGCTGGCGACGGTGCGGTCCTTCGCGTTCTGGTTGTAGTCGATGAAGACGCCGTGGCGCTCCTCCTTCCACCAGCGGCTCGTGGCGAGCTCGGGGACCCGGCGCTCGACGTCGCGAGCGAGCGCCAGCGCGGCGCGTCGGACCTCGGGGAAGGTCCAGCGACGCTCGATCCGGACGTTGACGTGGATGCCGCGGCTGCCCGACGTCTTGGGCCAGCCGACGAGGCCCACGTCCGCGAGGGCATCGCGGACCACCAGCGCCACGCGTCGGATGTCGTCCCAGGCGACGCCCGGGACCGGGTCCAGGTCCACGCGGAGCTCGTCGGGGTGATCCAGGTCGTCGGCCCGGACGGGGTGCGGGTTGAGGTCGAGGCAGCCCAGGTTGATCACCCACGCAAGCTGCGCGGCGTCCTCGATCACGACCTCGTCGGCGGTCCGCCCGCTCGGGAAGCTGAGCGTCACCGTGTGAATCCAGTCGGGCCGCGACTCAGGCGCGCGCTTCTGGAAGAAGAACGGGCCGGCCGCGCCGTTCGGGTAGCGCTTGAGGGCCATTGGCCGGCCGCCCGCTCCCCGCAGCGCGCCGTCCGCGACCGCGAGGTAGTAGCGCACGAGGTCGAGCTTCGTGACGGCGGCCGTCCTGCCCTCGCCCGTCGCCGCGCTGCCGTGGGCGTGGGCGGGGGCGGTGTCACCCGAAGGCGGAGCCGTGCTGTCGCCGGAGACGCCGACCGCCGGGGCGCCTTCGGCGCCCGCGAAGAAGATCTTGTCGGGGTTGGTCACGACGACGTCGCGGCCGGCGACGTGGATGACCTCGCTGCGTGGGGCCATGGCCAGAGAGGATACGGGGTGACGTCGAGCGTGGCCCACGACGTGCCGGCAGGCATGTCGGCGCACGGGCGACCGGCGGTGGGCAGCGGGGACGCGACGTGCGACGCCGCCTGACGTCCCGTGCGAATTCGCCGATGATGGCGCCCGCCCCGTCGATCCGGGCCGGCTCCGTTCGTCGTCTGGGCAGACGGCGAGCGAGCACCACGCGTCGAGACCGGCCGGACCAGGACCGTCTCCTCGCCGCCGCGCCACACAGGGAGGCTTCGATGCGCTACATGCTCCTCATCTACGGGCCGGAGATGGCGCCGGCCGCAGGTGCGCCGATGCCCGACCTCGGGCCGTGGAACGCCTACACGCAGTGGATGATCGACACGGGCATCTACAAGGCGGGCGACCAGCTCGCCCCGTTGACCGCGGCCACGACCGTGCGCGTCCAGGACGGCAGGCGGCTGACCACGGACGGGCCGTTCGCCGAGACCAAGGAGGTCCTCGGCGGGTACTACATCGTGGACTGCCCCAACCTCGACATGGCGCTCGAGGCGGCTGCCCGCTGTCCCGGCGCGGCCTACGGATCGATCGAGGTCCGCCCGATCGTCGACATGTGAGCGACGGGGATCACGCGCCGGCCGAGGGCGGGGTCGCCGGAAGCGACGTCCGCGGGCACGTCGAGCAAACCTTCCGCGACGAATCGGGCCGCGTCCTTGCCACGCTCATCCGCGTCCTGGGCGACTTCGACCTCGCCGAGGAGGCGCTCTCCGACGCGTTCGTGGCCGCGCTCGAGACCTGGCCACGCGATGGCGTTCCGCGCAACCCGGGTGCCTGGATCACCACGGCCGCGCGCAACCGGGCGCTCGACCGGATCCGGCGCGCTCGTCTCCAGGCGCTGAAGCTCGCCGAGCTCGAGGGCGCCCTCGCCGACGGCGGAGGACAGGAGGACGACGTGCGCCTCGGGAGCGACAGCCGCCTCGCCGACGACCGGCTTCGCCTTGTCTTCACCTGCTGCCACCCGGCGCTCGCGATGGACGCACGCGTGGCGCTGACGCTCCGGACGCTCGGCGGCCTGACGACGCCCGAGATCGCGCGGGCGTTTCTCGTCCCCGAGGCGACCCTGGCGCAGCGTCTCGTCCGGGCGAAGCGGAAGATCCGCGACGCGGGGATCCCGTACCGGGTTCCGCCGGACGATCTCCTCGCGGAGCGCCTGGACGGCGTGCTGGCCGTCCTGTACCTCGTCTTCAACGAGGGATACAGCGCCACGGCGGGCGACGCGCTGGTCCGCCGCGAGCTGTGCGCCGAGGCGATCCGGCTCGCCCGGCTGGTCGCGGAGCTCATGCCCGACCAGCAGGAGACGGTCGGGCTCCTGGCGCTGCTCCTGCTCCAGGACTCGCGGCGCGACGCCCGCGTCGGGCCTGACGGTTCGCTGGCCCTGCTCGAGGACCAGGATCGGGAGCGCTGGGACCGCGGCGAGATCGCGGAAGGGCTGGCCCTCGTCGACGGAGCTCTCGCGGCGGCGCTCGCGGGCGGCCTGCGGCCCGGCCCGTACCTGCTCCAGGCGGCGATCGCGGCCGGGCACGCGCGCGCCGGCCGCGCCGACGAGACGGACTGGCGGGCCATCGCCCGGCTCTACGACGCGCTGGTCGCGGAGGTGCCCACCCCGGTCGTCGAGCTCAACCGCGCGGTTGCCGTGGCAATGGCGGACGGGCCGCGGGCCGGGCTCGCGCTGATGGACGCGCTCGGCGCCGAGGGCGCGCTCGATGGCTACCACCTGTTTCATGCGGCGCGCGCCGATCTCCTCCGCCGGGTTGGCCGGCGTGACGAGGCCGCCCTCGCCTATCGACGCGCCGTGGACCTGGCGGGCAACCAGACCGAGCGGGCGTTCCTCGCGCGTCGACTGGCCGAGGTGCGCGCGGACGCCTGACGCCGGGCGGTGCGGTGACGTGGTTGACGCCGGGCGGTCCGCAGACGGCCCGCGCCCGCGCCCGCGCTGATCAGCAGTGGAACGTGCCGATCACGTTCGTGCCGTCGGCCAGGTGCCCGGTGAACGTACCGCCCGAGTCGTCGGCGTACAGCATGACCGACGCCGTGTCGTGGTCGAGCACGAATGTCGTCCCTGCGTGCCGGTACGTGACCAGCACGGCGTCGCCCTTGAGGGTCCCTCCGCCGGCCGCGGTCTGGAGGTCGGAGGCGCCGTACGGGCTGCGGCCGGCGATCAGCCCGAAGTACTCCGCCCCGTTCGGCTGCCCGACGTTGACGGCAACCCAGGCGTTGCCCGGACCGTCCTCGCACGTGCCACCGGCGTACGCGACGGCACCCGCGGGAAGCGCCAGGCTGGCCCTGGCGGTGCCGCCCGTGAAGTCGCCGAGCGGGGCGGACGCCGACGGGCTCGGACCGGGGCTCACGGACGGGCCGGGCGACGAAACGCTCGCGGACGGGGCCGGCGAGGCGGTGGGCCCTCCGCTGTCCGTGGCACTGGCAGTGCCCGCGGGACCGGCCGTGCCGGCGGGCGCGCTGCAGGCGGCGACAACCAGGCCGACGAGCAGGCCGAGCAGCGCCGCCCGGTATCGCGGTCCGTCCACGTGTCGTGCGCGCCGGGCGCGGCCCACGCTCGGGCCCGCCGGCGTCAGCGCGCCCCGCCCACGATGCGCGGTGGGCGGGTTCCGCGTCGCGGTTGGCCCCTGAATGGGCGCGTGCGGCCCGGTGCACGACGGCCCGTGAGCGCGTCGGGAGGGCGGGACATGCGAATGCCTCCGGGGTCGAGGGGATGGGTCGAAGCCGCTGAAGGCTCGGCGCCCAGTGTACGACTCGCGGCCCGCCCGATCCTGAAGCGCCGCGCCACGGCCAGCGTGGTCGAGGGTCCCGGCCGGCGGGCGTGGCGATTGCCGTTCCCGGTCCGCCGGCGTCGTGGTGGACGGAGGACCCGCTCAGCGACCGAGCGACTCGACGAGACGGTCGAGGAACGGCACCTGCGCCTCCTTCAGGCGGAGCCGCGCCTCGTCCAGGTCGAACCAGGCCACGCGATCGATCTCCGGGAACGCCTCAATCCGGCCGGACCGAGGCGGCCACTCCATGGAGAACGTGTTGCTGTGCGCCGCGGCCGGATCGAGGTCGCCGCGCAGCGCCCATGCGTGGACCAGCTTGCCGCCGCGCTGCCGGATCGTCCCGAGCGAGACCGGGTCGTCCGCCGGCGACGGGTGGCCGGTCTCCTCGGCGAACTCGCGGCGCGCGACGTCGACGAGCTCCTCCCCCGGCTCGACCTCGCCCTTCGGGATCGTCCACGCGCCCAGGTCGCGGCTCGCGTGGAAGGGTCCGCCCGGGTGTGCGAGGAGCACCTCCAGGCGCTCGCCGAGATGGCGATGGAGGACGATCCCCGCGCTGATGCGATCGGTCATGGGCCCGATCTTCGCAGGTTCGGGCCGGCGTCCTCCGCGGGCAGGCGATCAGCCGGGACGGCCGGCGCCCGCCGGGCCGCCATGGTCGGCCGTGGACGTGCTGCCACCCGCCGCGCCGGCCACCAGCTTCGGCAGGTGCGGCTGGGGGAGCTGGCACGATCCGATCCCGAGGACGAGCGCCGCGACGGCGACGAGCACGCGACCGCGGCGGTGCCCGGCCCAGCCTCCCGGATCGGACGTCCGGCCGACGCGTTCGTGCCCTCCGTTGGCGGGCCCACGCCGACTGAGCACTGCGAGATCCCTCATCGCGGGATCCTAGCTCGCACGCATGGCGGCGTGGCCCGCCCGCTGACGGTCCTGCCACCGCGGCTCGCGCGGCGGGACTCTCGTGCCGCATCATGGCCGGACGCGGCCCGCGCACCGGGCGCCGCCGCACTTGCGCGAGGCGCTGAGACGTGTCCGTCGAGCCGCCGGAGGTCCACTCGCCGCCGGAGACACGCCGGCCGCGCGACCCGCGGGGCGTCGCGACCCGCTGGCTCCCGGTCCTCGCCAACCTGCCCACGTATCGGCTCGCCACGTTCCGCGCCGACCTGGTTGCCGGGCTCGTCCTGTCCACGATCATGGTTCCGGCCGCGATGGGGTACGCCCAGGCGGCGGGCCTCCCGGCGATCACGGGGCTGTATGCGACCGTCGGGCCGCTCCTCGCCTACTTCCTGTTCGGGCCGTCACGGACCCTGGTCCTGGGGCCGGACTCGGCGCTCATCGCGCCGATGGCGGCGTCGATCATCCCGCTCGCCGGCGGCGACGCCGGGCGCTCCGTTGCGCTCGCCGCTGCCCTCGCCCTCATGGTGGGCGCGATCTGCATCGCGGCGGCAGTGGCGCGGCTCGGCTTCCTGACTGACTTCCTCTCCGGGCCGGTCCGCGTCGGGTACATGAACGGGATCGCCCTGACCGTGATCGTCAGCCAGGTCCCGAAGCTGCTCGGCTTCTCGGTCTCGGCGTCGGACTTCCTTGGCGAGTCGATCGGGATCGTCCACGGGGTCCTCGAGGGTCGCGTGGTGCCCCTCGCGCTCCTGGTCGGCGGCTCCTCGCTCGTGGTCATCCTGGCCCTGCGGCGATCCGCTCGGCGCCTCCCGGCCATCCTGATCGCGGTCGTCCTGGCCACGCTCATGGTCTCCGTCTTCGGGCTCGCGGGCCAGCTCTCGGTGGTCGGGGCGGTGCCGCGGGGCTTCGCGGCCGCCGGGATCCCGGCGGTCAGCGTCGCAGACCTCCTGGCGCTCGCTCCCGGCGCGCTCGGGATCGCCCTGCTGGCCTTCACCGACACGAGCGTCAACTCCCGGACCTTCAACTCCCGCCGCGGGGAGTCGGTGGACCCGGACCAGGAGCTCGCGGCGCTGGGCGCATGCAACGTCGCGTCGGCGCTCCTGGGCGGCTTCCCGATCAGCAGCAGCGCGACGCGCACGCCGGTCGCGGAGGCGGCCGGCGCGCGGACGCAGGTCACGAGCCTGGTGGGCGCGGGCGTCGTCGTCCTCCTGCTCGTGGCGGTGCCGGGCCTGCTCACGAACCTGCCCTCGACGGCGCTCGCGGCGATCGTCATCACGGCGGCCCTGGGCCTGTTCGACGTCGCGGGCGTCCGACGGCTGCTGCGCCTGCGCAGGGCCGAGTTCGGCCTGTCGGCGATCGCCTTCCTCGGCGTCGCGGTCTTCGGGGTCCTGCCCGGGATCGGGATCGCGGTGGGCCTATCGCTCCTGGAGTTCATCCGCCATGCCTGGCGACCGCACGACGCGGTCCTGGGGCGCGTGCCGAACTACAAGGGCTACCACGACGTGGAGCGGCACCCGGACGCGCGACAGGTCCCCGGTCTCCTGCTCTACCGCTGGGACGCGCCGCTCTTCTTCGCGAACGCGGACCTGTTCCGGATCCGGGCGCGTGCCATCGCGCGCGGGGTGGAGCCCCCGGTCCGCTGGCTCGTCGTCTCCGCCGAGCCGGTGACCGACGTCGATACGACGGCGGCGGACGCGCTCGACGAGCTGATCACCGACCTGGCGCGGGCCGGCATCGAGCTCCACTTCGCCGAGATGAAGGGACACGTCAAGGACCGGCTCCGATCCTACGGCGTCTACCAGCGGCTCGGCGACGCCTCCTTCCACCCGACCGTCGGGACGGCCGTCAGGGCCTACCTGGTCCTTCACCACGTCCCGTGGATCGACTGGGAGGATGCGGCGGCCGGCGGCACGGAGGACGCGGCGGAACGCCCGGAGGAAGCGGACCCGAGCCCCGACACCCGCCGCCCCTGACCCGGCAGCGTTCGGCGGCGCGGCGCCGGCCCGCGAAGCGTCTCAGCAGTCCGGCGTCAGCCCCAGAGCGCGTCGACCGAGAGATAGCGCTCGCCCGTGTCGTAGCAGAACGTCAGGATCCGGGCACCGTCCGCGACCTTCGGGAGCAGCTGCGCCACGGCCGCCAGCGAGGCCCCGGACGAGACGCCGACGAGCAGCCCCTCCTCGCGGGCCGCCCGACGCGCGAAGGCCATCGCGTCGGCAGGGTCGACCTGCAGGATCCCGTCGAGGAGATCGGTCCGCATCACGGCCGGGATGAACCCGGCGCCGATTCCCTGGATCGGGTGCGGACCGGGTGCGCCGCCCGAGAGCACCGGCGAAAGCGTGGGCTCGACGGCATAGACGCCGAGCTTCGGCCAGAGCGGCTTGAGCACCTCCGAGACGCCGGTGATGTGCCCCCCGGTCCCGACGCCGGTGACGAGGTAGTCCACGCCTTCCGGGAAGTCCCGCACGATCTCGGCGGCCGTCGTGCGCCGGTGGACCTCGACGTTCGCCGGGTTCTCGAACTGCATCGGGATCCACGAACCCGGGATCTCGGCGGCCAGCTCGTTCGCCCGGGCGATCGCGCCCTTCATGCCGAGCTCGCGCGGCGTCAGCTCGAGCTCGGCGCCGTAGCCGGTCATCAGCTTGCGCCGCTCGATCGACATGGACTCTGGCATGGTGAGGATCAGCCGGTAGCCCTTGACCGCGCAGACCATGGCGAGGCCGATCCCGGTGTTGCCCGAGGTCGGCTCGATGACCACCGAGCCCGGGCCCAGGATGCCCCGCCGCTCGGCGTCCTCGATCATGGAGAGCGCGATCCGGTCCTTGATGCTCGCGCCGGGGTTGGCCCGCTCGAGCTTGACCCAGACCTCCACCCGCGGGTCGAAGAGCCGGTTGATCCGGAGGTGCGGCGTCTCGCCGATCGTGGCGAGGATCGTGTCGGCCTTCATCGAGCGGTCTCCTTCAGATGACGAAATCGGCGTCCTCGAACCCGTCGCGCACGCGACGGACGCGGACCTGGCTGGTCTGGTAGACGATGGAATCGGGTGGCAGGCTCGTCGTCAGGAACACGTTCCCGCCGACCACGCTGTCGTGGCCGATCACGGTGTCGCCGCCGAGGACGGTCGCGTTCGCGTAGAGCACGGTGCGGTCCTCGATGGTCGGGTGGCGCTTCGTGCCGGCTGCGGTCTTCGCCACGGAGAGCGCGCCCAGCGTGACGCCCTGGTAGAGCTTGACGTCGTTGCCGATCACTGCCGTCTCGCCGATCACGATCCCGGTGCCGTGATCGATGCAGAACGACCGGCCGATCGTGGCCCCGGGATGGATGTCGATGCCGGTCCTCGTGTGGGCCACCTCGGCGAGGAGCCGCGGCAGGATCGGGACGCCCAGCCCGCACAGCTCGTGGGCGACCCGGTGGATCGCGATCGCCAGGAAGCCCGGGTAGGCCGCGATCACCTCGTCGAGGCTCTCGGCCGCCGGGTCGCCGTCCGCGATGGCCTGGGCATCCTGCTGCAGCCGGTCGTGGATCTCCGGGAGCGCGGCGGCGAACGCGTCCACGATCTGGCCGGTCTCGCCCGGCTCGGCCAGGGGCGTGACCAGCCGTCGGAGATCGCGGATCGCGAGGGTGAGCCGGGCCTGGAGCTCGTCGGCGGTCCCGGTCGCACCCTCCGAGAGCTGCCCGAAGAGGATCCCCAGCAGCTCGTCGACGAAGATCGCGACGTCGCGCTTGAGCGGGAATCCCCGGTCGCCCTCGCGGCGCTCCTCGGCGAGGGTCGCGGCGAAGGCGTGATCACGATCGTGAGGTGGGCTCTTGAGCATCTCGACTCCGGACGTGCGGCCGGCCTATCGATCGCGGTAGCTGATCGGCGGGCCGACGATGGGGCCGACGAGCCGATCGGCTCGTCGGAAGAGGCGTGCGAACTGGGTCGGCACCCACCAGCGCAGCCCGTAGAGGCGGCAGCCGACGCAGATCCCGGTCGCCGCGAGCAGGACCTGGAGCCCGGCCACGGCTCCCACCAGGAGCCAGCCCAGGGCCGTCGCGCCCGCGACGAACGCGATCGCGCCGAGCCCGATGAAGGTGGCGCCCAGGGCCTGGGCGAAGCGTGGCGGGTACTCGTGCTCCAGCGCAGTCGGACCGACGCGGAGCGTCCTCCGGATCACCGGCCACAGGCGGCCGGGCAGGAAGAGCCGCGTGCCGAACGCGGCCGAGACGCCGAGATTGACGCCGACCAGGACGGCGAGCCAGGGGAGATCGAGCACGAACGAGACGATCAGGACGACCGCCGAGACGCCGGCGCCGACGCGCTGGCCGCGCGGATCGACCTGGCGGGCGGGTGGGGTGAGGACGCTGGACACGAGGTGGGAACCTCCGGGGGACGCGGGCCGGCGAGCGGCGGCACGATTCGCCGCTCGTGAGTCGGGAAGAGTCGCGAGTCCCGGTCGGGGTGCGAGTCGATCAGCAGACGACCGCTCGCGCACCCAGCGCCGGCACTCGCCGGCGACAGGAGCAGCGGGGTCCGGTCCGCGATTCGATCTGGTTCACGGCGGGAGCATACCCGGCATCCGGCGAGCGCGCCATGGCGGGTCGCGACGGACAGCGCACCACCACGCTCCTTGGCGGGAGCGCGGGCGCACGTACCGGTACATTGATGGGGAATGGACCAGCAGACGGCGCGCGCTGATCGCACCCGGGATGGGTCGCTGTCGTCAGCCGATGGGAGGAGGGGACCGGTCCTCTCCGTTGATCGTCTGACGAAGCGATTTGGTGATCGCGTCGCCTTCGAGGACGTCTCTTTCGATGTGGGACGCGGCGAGGTGTTCGGATTCCTCGGCCCGAATGGCGCCGGGAAGACGACCACGGTTCGAACGCTCGGCACGCTCCTCGACCCGACCTCCGGCTCGGCCACCGTCGCCGGATTCCCGCTCACGCCCGAGAACGGCGTGGAGATACGCCGCCGGATCGCGATCATGCCGGAGTCGCCGGGCCTGTACCTGCGCCTGAGCATCCTCGAGAACCTCGAGTGCTTCGCCGACCTGTACGAGGTGTCGGACCCGCGCCGTCGCATCGACCTCGCGCTGCGGGCGGTCAACCTCGCCGACCGGGCGCAGGATGCCTGCGGGACGCTCTCGAAAGGCCTCCGCCAGCGGGTCGCCCTGGCCCGGGCGCTGCTCAGCGAACCGGAGGTCCTGTTCCTTGACGAGCCGACCGTCGGCCTCGACCCGGTCGCCGCTCGCGAAGTTCACGAGCTGATCCTCGGGCTGCGCGAGCGCGGCGTCACGATCTTTCTCACCACGCATCGCCTCGAGGAGGCGGAGCGTCTCTGCGACCGCGTCGCGATCCTGAACACGACCCTGCGCACGATCGGCCGGCCTGACGAGCTGCGCGCGCAGCTCTTCAGCACGGAGGTCACCGTCAGGACGCTCGTCGCCTTGTCGGAGCCGGGCCGTGTCTTCGCGGGGCTGCCCGCGGTCGACGACTGGCACGAGGATGGTCCGGCGAACTATCGCCTGACGGTCTCGGAATCGGCGGTTGCCGTGCCTGCCGTGACGCGAGCCCTGGTGGCGGCTGGCGCCGATGTGCTGTCGATCGGCGAGAAGCAGCACTCGCTCGAGGATGTCTATCTCGAGCTGATCGACGACGCGGGGGCGGGCCGGGCATGAGCGTGAGCGTCCGGCGTGTCCGGGCAATCTTCCGCAAGGAGCTTCGCGAGTACCGGCATAACCGCTCGCTGATCGTCGGGATGGCAATCCTCCCGCTGGTCTTCATCATCCAGCCACTCATCGCGGTTCTTGGCCTGACCGCCACGGCGTCGAGCCCGCTTGGTGATGAGCACGTTCTGTTGTACATGCTCGGTATCCCGATCCTCGTGCCGGTGATCGTTGCCGCCAGCGCAGTTGCCGGCGAGCGACAGCAGGGCACCCTCGAGCCGGCACTCACGACGCCGATCAGGCGCGACGAGTTCCTGCTGGGCAAGGCGCTGGCCGCCTTCCTCCCGTCCCTCGCGATCGCCTACGCCGTCTACGCGGTCTTTCTCGTCCTGGTCGTGCTCTTCGCACAAGAGGGCATCGCGTTCGCGCTGATCCGGGGCCCGGACCTGCTCGCCCAGGTGCTCTTCACGCCGCTCCTCGCCGCCTGGTCGATCTGGGTCGGCATCGCCGTCTCCACCCGATCGAGCGACGCCAGGGTCGCGCAGCAGGTCGGCCTCCTTGTGAGCGTTCCGCCGGTGGTCGTGGTGGTGCTCATCGCCCTCAACGTGATCACCGCGACGCTCGGCCTCGCGCTCGGCTGCGCCGCGCTCCTGCTGGTTCTCGACGTCCTCGGCTGGCGGATCACCTCGCGGCTATTCGACCGCGAACGGCTCGTCACGGGGACCCGGTGATGTGACTCGTGGTCGCCCGGAGCGCGACCGTCGGTGCCCATGCACCGGCGGCAGGCGGCGATCATCGCGTCGGCGCCCGCAGGATCACGACGCGGCCGGCAACCGGACGATCCGCGCCAGCCAGGCGTGGACCCGGCCCTCCGGGAGGCGCGTCTCGAGCCACTCGGGCTCGATGGACTCCACGAGCCACCCGTCGCGGAACGCCGCCCGGATCTCCCGCCGCGTGACCCGCCGCGGGCCGCGTCCGAACGGGTTTCGGTCGCTCCAGCAGAGGAGGAACGCCCGGCCGCCAAGACGCAGCGCCGCACGGAGGCTCGCGGCGTAGCGCGTCCGATCGCCGTCCTCGAGCGTGTGGAAGAGGCCGATGTCGATGATCGTGTCGAACGACCGGCCGAGCGCGGCGAGATCCAGCGCATCCGCCACCTGGAACTCGACGGAAACGTGGCGATCCGCCGCCTTGGCCGCGGCGCGCTCGATCGCGGCCGCCGCGAAGTCCACGCCCAGCACCGCGTGCCCGAGCGCGGCCAGGTGGAGCGCGTTCTCGCCGGTCCCGCACCCGGCGTCGAGCACCGACCCGCTGATGCTCCCCGCCAACGCGAGGCGGACGAGCGCGCCCTGCGGTCGCCCGACGTCCCATGTCGGCGTCCCGCCGTCGCGGTACGCGTTGTCGAAGAACCCGACCATCCGCCGCCTCCGCGGAGAACGGTACCCGACCCGGGGACAGGGACGGGCGCGCGGCCGCCCGCGTCCATCCGCGTCGCCGGTCCCGTAGGATGCCGCCGTGGCCCTCCCGATCGCGCGACGCGCGACCAGACTCTCGCTGCCGCTCGCCGGGGCGTTCGCGGTTGGCGCGATCGCCTACGGCGGCCTCTACACGTTCCCGGCCCTCTCGGTGGCATTCGCCCAGGAGTTCGGCATCAGCCGGACGCTCGCCGTCACACCCTGGACGATGTTCCTGATCGTGACCGCCGTCGCAAGCCCGCTCCTCGGCCGCGCCTACGACGAGTGGGCCGATCGCGACCTCCTGACGGCGTCCATGGTCCTGCTTGCCGCGGGCTGGCTCGCGGTCTACCTCGCCCGCGACATCTCGCTCGTGATCCTCGCCTACGCGGTCTTCATGGCGCTCGGTCTCCAGCTCTCCTTCATCGGGACATCCACGGCGATCGCGCGGCGGTACGCGGGCATGTCGGGCCTGGCGCTGGGGATCGCGTACGCGGGACCGGGGATCGGCGTCGCGATCGCCCTGCCGATCGCCGGCGGGCTGATCCAGACGGCGGGCTGGCGCTCGGCGTCGCTCGTCTTCCTCGCGTCCTGTCTCGTGGGCGTGGCGTTCGTCTGGATGATGACGAGCGGCCCGGCGATCGTCGTCCCGGCGCGTCGCGCGGAGCGACGGCGCACCTCGGCGCCCGCGGACGTGCGGGGTGCCGCCCCGGCCCCGGTCTCCGCTCCGCCCGTGGCTATGGCGTCGTCGGCCGCCGGGCACCGGCCGCTCTCCCTGGGAGAGCCCCTCAGCGCCGGCCGTCCCGGCCAGCGCGCAGCCGAGGCCGGCGCCGCCGCTCGGGCATCGGGGTTGCACGAGACGTCGGGCCCCGGCGCCGTTGGCGCCGCGCTCGAGGTCCCGCCGGTCGGCAGCAGCGAGCACGCGCACAGCGTGCGCCGCGTGGTCCGCACGCGGCGATTCTGGCTCCTGTTCGCAGGGGCGGCGGCGATCGGCGTCTTCGACGAGGGCGTCCTCCAGGCGTTCATCCCGAGCGCGATCAGGAGCGGCCTCGGGGCCGAGTGGGCGGCCGCGGCGCTCGGGCTCCAGTCCCTTGCCTACGTCGGCGGGCAGATCGTGGGCGGCGGGCTCTCCGACCGGATCGGCCGCCGGATCGTGGGCGTCGTGGCGGCCGTCGCCGTCGCGGGCGGGGTCATCGCGGCGCTCGGGCTCGTGTCGTCCGCGCCGGGCCTCGCGATCGCCGGGGTGCTCCTCCACGGGATCGGGACCGGCGCCACGATCGCCGTCCGGTCGGCCGCCTTCGGCGACGTCTTCGGCGGGCCCAACTTCGGGTCGATCTTCGGGCTGCTGGGGGTCGCCTACCCAGTCGGTGGCACGCTTGCCGTCTATGTCGGGGCGATCGCCTTCGATACGACCGGCTCGTACCTCCCCCTGATCCCCGTGGTCCTCGCCGCCCTGGTCCTGTGGTCCGTGGCGCTCTGGATCGCGGGGCCGCGACGGGCCACGACCGTCAGTCCGGCCGCTTCTCGTCCGGCTGGCTGACGTCGACCACGGCGGCGTCGAGGACGCGCGCCAGGTCCGCCGGGGCCACATGCACGTTGACGCCGCGCGCGCCGCCCCCGATCGCGACGATCTCGTGCTCGAGGATCGTGGCGTCGACGATCACCGGCCATGCGTGCGTGGCGCCGAACGGAGTGATGGCGTAGCGCTCGTACCCGGTGGCCGCCCGCGCCTCGTCCGCGTCGGGCAACGAGAGCTGGCGAACGCCCAGGTGGGCGCGGAGCTTCGGCCAGTCGAAGCGCCGGCCGGCCGGGACCAGGACGAACACGTAGTCGGCCTCGCCCCGCCGGACGACGATCGTCCGCAGGAGCGAGGAGACCTCGATCCCCTGGAGCGTGGCGCTCTCTTCGGCGCTCCCGGCGATCGCGGTCCGGACGACGCGGTACGGGATGTCGATGCCGGCCATCGCCGGCGGGACGAGATCGTCGCTCATGACTCGGGCGATGGTACCGGGTCGAGGAACGTCGAGGCCGGTGGCGCGGCCGCCTCCGCCTCCGCGACCGCCGCCGGCCCCAGGACGACCCGGATCCGGTGCGTGGCGCCGTCATCGACGAGGGGGATCGTCGCGCCGAGCGGAGCCGCCGGGGCACCATCGGGGCGGGCCGCCTCGGAGCCGCCCACGTGGGCAGGAGCGGCAGCCGGCTGCGCCTCCCCGTCGAGGTCCCACGAGACGACCCCGCGGCTCACTCCCTGCGGGTTCTGCACGACGATCTCGTAGCGGGCCGAGTGGTAGCGGAAGTCGATCTCGAACCCCGGCCACGCCCGCGGGATGCAGGGATCGATAAGCAACGTCGTCCCGCGAAGGCGGAACCCGAGGATTCCCCCCATGCCGGCCTGGTACATCCACCCGGCCGACGCCGTGTACCACGTCCAGCCGCCCCGGCCGACGTGCGGCGGCTCGGCGTAGACGTCGGCCGCCATGACGTACGGCTCCACCTTGTAGCGATGGAGCCCGGCCCGGGTCGCGGAGTGGTTGATCGGGTTGAGGATGGAAAAGAGCTCGCCGGCCCGGTCCCCGTCGCCCAGCGCCGCCCAGGCGAGCACCGACCAGATGGCGCCGTGGGTGTACTGGCCGCCGTTCTCGCGGATGCCCGGCAGGTACCCCTTGATGTAGCCGGGATCGACGTCGGAGCGGTCGAAGGGCGGCGTGAACAGCAGGACCAGGCCGTCGCCGCGTCGGACCAGGAACTCGTCCACGGCGGCCATCGCACGCTCCGCGCGGGCGGCGGGCGCCGCTCCCGAGAGGACGGCCCACGACTGGGCGATCGAGTCGATCCGACACTCCGCGTTGATGGCGGAGCCGAGCGGGGTGCCGTCGTCGAAGAAGGCGCGCCGGTACCAGTCGCCGTCCCAGCCCTGGCTCTCGAGGGCCCTGCGGACCGCGCGCATGCGGGCGCGCCAGCGATTGGCCCGCGGATGCTCTCCGCGCGCCTCTGCGATCGGCGCGAAGGCGGCGAGGACCGCGTAGAGGAACCAGCCCAGCCAGACGCTCTCGCCGCGGCCCTCCTGGCCCACCCGGTTCATGCCGTCGTTCCAGTCGCCCGACCCGATGAGTGGGAGGCCGTGCGCCCCGACGGCGAGGCTCCGGTCGAGCGCCGCGGCGCAGTGCGCGTACAGCGACGCGGACGTCGTCGACTGCTCGGGCTGGAAGTAGGCGTCGGCCTGATCCGGCCGCAGGGCCGGCCCCTCGAGGTAGGGAACCGTCTCATCAAGGATCGCGGTGTCGCCGGTGATCGCGAGGTAGCGGTCGACCGCGTACGGCAGCCACACCCGGTCGTCGGAGATCCGCGTCCGGACGCCTCTCCCGAACGGCGGATGCCACCAGTGCTGGACGTCCCCTTCCACGAACTGGCGGGCCGCGGCCCGCAGGAGATGCTCCCGGGCCAGGTCCCGCTTCGATGTCACCAGGGCGATGATGTCCTGGAGCTGGTCCCGGAACCCGTATGCGCCGCCGGCCTGGTAGAACGCGGTCCTGGCCCAGAGCCGGCAGGCGAGCGTCTGGTAGATCAGCCAGCCGTTGAGCATGATGTCCATGGAGCGCTCGGGCGTCCGAACCTGGACCGCCTCCTGGGCGGCCTCCCAGAAGCGCCCGACGTCGCGCAGCGTTGCCTCGTGGTCGGCCGCGCGCCCACGCCGCACCAGGTCGGCCGCGGACGCGCCCGCGTCCGCCTCGCCGAGCAGCACGACGACCGTGGTCGTGGCCCCGCCGGCCAGCTCGAAGGTGGTCTGCAGCGCGGCGCAGGGGTCGAGGCCGGCGCCCGCGACGCCCCGCAGCCGGCGGCCGCGGTCCAGGCCGGCGGGTGCGTCCGGGGCGCCGTTCCGGCCCAGAAACTCCGTCCGGTCCGCGGTCCACGCCGTCTGCCTGCCACCGAGGTCGAGGAAGGCGACCCGGCCGCCGAACTCGGTGTTCCAGCTGTTGCGCACGAGGATCGCCCCCGTCTCCGGGTCCAGCTCGGTGACGATGCGGGGGGCGCTGGCGCCGCGGGAGGTGCCGAGCGCCCACTCGGCGTAGGCCGACACCGACAGCCGCCGGGAGCGCCCGGACCGGTTCTCGACGGTGAGAACTGACACCTTCAGCGGCTCGTCGAGCGGGACGAACTGGACCAGGTCCAGGGCGATCCCGTCGTGGACGTGCTCGAACCGGCTGTACCCGGCGCCGTGCCGGACGACGTAGGTCGATTCCTCGAGGCGGATCGGCTGCGCCGTGGGACCCCACAGGTCGCCGGTCTCGTCGTCCCGGACGTAGATGGCCTCGCTGACCGGGTCGCTGACCGGGTCGTTGGACCATGGGGTGAGCTGGTTCTCGCGGCTGTTCCCGGACCACGTGTAGCCCGACCCAGACTCGGACACCTGGAACCCGAAGGACTCGTTCGCGATGACGTTCAGCCAGGGTGCCGGGGTCGACTGGCCGGGACCCAGGATCGTGACGTACTCGCGACCGCGGTCGGAGAAGCCGCCGAGCCCGTTGAAGAACTCGAGCTCGGGGCGCGGCGCCGCCGCGTCGATCCGGGGCGGCCGGGGGGCGGGCGGCGGCGGGGGCGGGGCGGGCCGCTCGGCCGGGCGCTCCAGGCGGATGACCTGGTCGCTCAAACTTCCCCGGCGGCTCAGGAGGACGGCCCGTGCGGCGGCCAGGAGGAGCGTGCGGTCGTCGGCGGAGAGCTGATCGCCGCGCAGGATGGTCACCCCGCCACGCCCCGGGTAGCCTTCCGGGACCAGGATGGACTGGCTGGTCCGGACGATGGTCTCGAGCGTGTCGTGGAGCTCCCCGGCGTACGTGGCGCCATGCTCGTTCAGGATCACGAGGTCGACGTCGAGGAGCTTGAGGCGCCAGTACTCGTGTGCGCGGAGGAGCTGGCGGACGATCTCGAGATCCTCCTCCTCGTCGATGCGCACCAGGACGATGGGCAGGTCACCCGAGATCCCGTGGGCCCACAGCCCCGGGGCTCCGCGCTGGTTGGCGGCCAGCAGGCTTGGGGCCGGCCGCAGCGACGGGTCCGAGAAGATGATCCGGTTGGCCAGGCGCTGGAAGAGGTGCGCCTCGTCCGAGTCGATCCCCAGGTGATGGAGCTGGACCTGGGCCTGCGTCCACGCCAGGGTCGTGGCGCGTTCGAAGGTCGCCGACTCCCGGTACTTGTCGGCGAGGTCCAGGACGTCCTCGCGTGACTCGGCCACGACGGTGGAGAAGATCGCGTGGGCGGTTGCGCCGGGGGCGAGCCGGACCCGGCAACGGAGGCTGAAGATCGGGTCGAGCACCGCGCCCACCGTGTTCGAGAGCGGGCGTCCGTCGATGACGGAGACCGGCGAGCGGGCCGTCCTGCCCCGGCCCAGGAAGCGGGCGCGGTCGGTCTCGTACTGGACGACGCCCGCGGCCTCGCCCTCGACGGCCGCCACGTGCGCCGCCCAGATCGGCGTCTCGTCGCGGGATCTCGGCCGCCGGGTCGCCAGGAGCGCCCCGATCTCCGGGATGAACTCGGTCTGCACGAACAGGTTCTGGAAGGCCGGGTGGGCCATGTCCGCCGCCTGCGGCGCGAGGGCGAGCTCCGCGTACGAGGTGAGCTCGACCTGGCGCTCGCGCGTGCCGAGGTTCGTGAGCGTGACCCGCCGGATCTCGGCATCGTGCTCGGCGGACACCACGATCGTCAGGCCGGTCGTGATCGAGCCGTCGCGGCGCGAGATCTCCGCGTGGTCCTCCGCGTAGACGACCTCGTAGGTGTCTGCCTCCACGCCGCTGGGCTGGTGGCCGGCCGACCAGACCGCGCCCGACTCCATGTCGCGCAGGAAGAGGTAGCTGCCCCACGAGTCGCGGGTCACGTCCTCGCGCCAGCGGGTCACCGCCACGTCTCCCCAGCGGCTGTAGCCGGACCCCGCGGCGGTCACCATCACCGCATAGCGCCCGTTCGAGAGCAGGTGGGTCCGCGGGATCGCGTCGTGCGGCGAGGTGAACCGGCGCAGGACCGGCGGGACGAGGTCGCGGACGTCCGCCGCGCTCTTCACCTCCTCGGCGCGCGGCCGGGCGACGAGGACGTCGCGCGGCATGCGCTCCTGCAGGAGGAGCTCCGTGGCCTCGACGATCGGGTCCGCGTGGAAGCGCTCCACCGTCGCCCGGTTGTTGATGACGTTGCCGATGGCGACGAGGGCCATGCCCTGGTGGTGGGCCATGTAGCTCTTCACGACCGCGACCTTGGCGCCCTCCGGAAGCCGCCTGGCCGTGAAGTCCAGGGCTTCCCGGAATCCGTACGGCCCGCTCGCGCCGGCAGCGGCGAGCCGCGCGAAGTTCCGCACGGCCGCCTCGGGGCGGATCATCGCTGCCAGGCCGGTCGCATACGGCGCGACGACCACGTCCTCGCTCAGGCCGCGCTTCAGGCCGAGGCCCGGCACGCCGAAGCTCGAGTACTGGTATTGCTGCTCGAGGTCGCGCGCGTTGAAGGCCGACTCGGAGATGCCCCACGGAACGCCGAGCTCTGCCGCGTAGCTCATCTGGCGGGCGACGACCAGCCGGTACGTCTGGTCCAGCAGGCTCAGGGCGGGGGCACGCATCACCAGGGCCGGCATCAGGTACTCGAACATCGAGCCGGACCACGAGATGAGGGCCGAGCCGCGACCGACCGGGGTCAGCGAACGGCCCAGGCGGAACCAGTGGTCCGGGGCGACGTCGCCCTTCGCGATCGCGAGGAAGCTCGTGAGCCGGCACTCCGACGCCAGCAGGTCGTAGTAGCTGGGATCGAGCGTGCCGTCGCGGACCCGGAACCCGATCGAGAACAGCTTGCGGGTCGGGTCGAACAGGAAGCTGAAGTCCATCTCGCGGAAGAGCTGCTGCGCCTGGTCGGCGATCGCGCGGAGCCGTCGAACGAGGGTCACCGCGGCGGACGATCCGTCGCCGAGCGCGCCGACCGGCGGGTCGGACAGCTCGCCGATCGTCGGGAACGCGCCGCCGATCGTCGGGAACCCGTCTCCGGTCGCCGGGGACGCGGCCGGCCCGGATCCGGCCTGGAGCAGCGCCAGGTCACGGACATGACTCTCCACCGCCCGTCGCGTCGCCTCGGCCCAGGCCACGAGCTCGCTGTCTGGTCCCTCGCCGCGCTCTGCCGTGAGCGCCGCGGCGACGTCCGCGAGCGTCCCCGCATGCGCGGAGAGGTCCGCGAGGCGGGCCGCCCACGCCCCGGGCGTCGACGGGACGACATCGCTCGTCCCGTCCGGCAGCTCGAATGCCTCGTCCAGCTGGCGCCTGGTGACCGTCTGGCTGCGCCGGTCGTCGCCGATCCCGCCGGCCGCGTCGCGAGCCAGGGCCATCGCGTCGCCGATCCCGGCGAGCGCCGCCGCGATCGGGAGCGGCTGGTCGATCATCAGCCGGCACGCGTTCGACAGGGTGAGGAGGTGGCCGGCGAGGTTGCCGCTGTCGACCGACGAGACGTACGCGGGCTCGAGCCGGAGCAGGTCGCGCGTGTCGTACCAGTTGTAGAGGTGCCCGCGGAAGCGCTCGAGGCTCGCGATGGACGTCAGCGTCTCCTCGAGCCGGTCGACCATCTCGAGCGTCCCGACCCACCCGAAGTCGCGCGCGGTGACCGTGGCCAGGAGGTACATCCCGATGTTCGTCGGCGACGTCCGGTGGGCGACGGCGGGGAGCGGGTCGTCCTGGAAGTTGTCGGGCGGCAGGCCGTGGTCGCCGTGATTGACGAACGTCTCGAAGAACCGCCAGGTCCGCCGGGCCGTCAGGCGCAGGGACGCGACGTCGGCGGGCGAGAGCTGTTCCGCGGCCGATTCCGGTGGTGGCTGGCTGGCCCGGCGCGCGACCTGGGGCGCGGCCAGCCAGAGGACCACGAACGGCGCCGCGATCGGGCCCGCCCCTGGCTTCACGGCGAGGACGAGGATCGCGACCGCCGCCGCGATCACCACGCCTCCGGCCATCTGCCGGTAGAACCCGGTGGCGTCCAGGTCGCCGCTCGCCTTCGCCTGCGCCGCGGTGGTCCATTCCAGGAGGTTCCGCCGGGTCACGTAGAGGCGCGCCAGGGTCCGTCCGATGGCGTCGACCATGAGCCATGCCTGGTGCGTCAGGAACGTGAAGCCCAGCCCCACGTGGGCCGCTGCGAGGGTGATGTCGGCTCCGACCGCCCGCAGGTGGCTCCGCTTGGAGATTCCCTTCCGCTGGGGAAGCAGCCCACCCACGACGGGGAGCGCGGCCGGGATGAGCACCGACGCCAGGACGAAGGCGGTCCAGGTCGCGGCCGACACCGAAGGCAGCGTCCAGGCCGCGACGAGCATGGCGAGCGTGAGCGGGGCGGACAGGGTCCGCCGCAGGTTGTCGACCATCTTCCAGCGCGCGATGCCCGGCATCGAGCCGTGGCCTCGCTGCCCGCGGGCGTCGCGATCCCGGCCCACGATCCAGGGCAGGAGCTGCCAGTCGCCGCGCGCCCAGCGATGCTGGCGGGACGCGGAGACCAGGTAGTTCGACGGGAACTCGTCGAAGAGCTCGATGTCGGTCACGAGACCCGCCCGGGCGAAGACGCCCTCGAACAGGTCGTGGCTCAGGAGGGCGTTCTCGGGGACCCGGTCGGCCATGGCCGCCGCGAACGCGTCGAGGTCGTAGATGCCCTTCCCGGTAAAGCTCCCCTCGCCGAACAGGTCCTGGTAGACGTCGGAGACGGCGGACGCGTACGGGTCGATCCCGGCCGACCCGGAGAAGATCCGCTGGAACGCCGATCCCTCGTGCTCCGCCGGAAGCGTCGAGGTGATCCGCGGCTGGAGCACGCCGTAGCCCCGGGTCACCCGGCCGGCGCGCAGGTCGAAGACCGCACGGTTGAGCGGATGCGCGATGGTCCCGACGAGGCGCCCCACCGCGCCCCGGGGCAGCCGCGTATCGGCATCGAGGGTGACCACGTACCGCACGTCCGTCGGTGGAACCGACGAGGTTCGGCCGCTGGTCATGATGCCGGTCGTGGTCGACCCTCGGAGGAGGGCGTTGAGCTCGCTCAGCTTGCCGCGCTTGCGCTCCCAGCCGATCCAGCGGCCCTCGGACTCGTTCCAGCGCCGGCCCCGGTGGAAGAGCAGGAATCGCGCGCCGCCCCCCGGGGCCTCGCCGTATCGCTCATTGAGCCGGTCGATGGCCGCCGCCGTGGCCGCGAGGAGCTCGTCGTCGCCGGGAACATGCTCCGCCGGGGCGTCGAGCCAGTCCGAGAGCAGGGCGAACCGCACGTCGCCGTCGCGGTTGGCGAGGTAGTGCACCTCGAGGCCGCAGACCTGGGCCTCGGCCTCGGCCTCGCCGGTGAGGAGCATCGGCACGACGACGAGCGTTCGCAGCGACGACGGCACGCCATTGTCGAGGTCGAGCCTCGGCAGCGCCTTCGGGCCGAGCAGGTTGGTGACGGCCCAGTTGACGAGCGAGATCGCGAGGTCGGAAGCGGGCGCGAGCGCGAGGACCGCGACGAGCACGATGCCGAGGCCCGCGGCGCCAACGTACCAGGAGAGCGCGAGCGGGACGGCCAGGAGGACGGCCGTGACGATGGCAAGGGTCCCGAGGTAGCTCGCCGTCGCGGTCCGGATGTAGGCGCGGCGCAGCCGCACGCCCAGCGGCACCCGCGCGTCGAGCGCGCGCTCGAGCTCGAGGCGCCCGTCGGCGATCAGGAAGTAGCCGGGGTCCCGCCGATGCGCCGGTTGCCCCTGCGCCGGTTGCCCCTGCGCCGCGAGATCGGGCGCCGCGAGCTGCGCCTCCGCGCCCGGAGCCGATCCGCCCGGGGCACCGGTGCCCGCGCCCGCGGCGGCGGCGCCCGCGCCCGCGCTGTCCGCGGCCATCGCCACGGCCCGCCGGGCCACCTCGATCTCGGTTCCTCCCGCGCCGCGCGCCAGCACCTCGATGGCGTGCCGGTATCGATCGCGCGTCGCGAAGTCCATCTCCGCGAACCGGCTGCCGGCCCGCAGGACCTCGTCGACGGCGCTGACGCTCTCGACGAACTCGGCCCAGTCGAACCACGAGATCAGGCGCATGCTCATGATCACGTTGCGGACCGTGACGTTCATGGTCGCCTGGCGCTGGTGCTCCAGGCGGACCATCTCCTCGGCCGTCGTCCCCTCGGACGCCAGGAGCTCCTCCAGCCAGCGGACCGCCGGCGTGACCGCCGGGTCCTGGTCGCGAAGGCGCTGGAAGAGCTGGACGCGTGCCGCCGTCGGGAGCGCTGCCGCAGAGAGGCGACGCGATGTCGGCCCGATCTCCGGTCCGTCCGCCCCGAGGCCCAGCAGGCGATCGGCGAGCTCGTCCGCCCGCTGGCGGTCAGCTCGGCTGTGCACGATCTCCTCCGCGAGGCGGCGGAGGTTCTCGACGAGGAGGATGCGGAGGCTGATGGCGATCGCCCACAGCTCGCCGATGGTCAACGGCTCCACCGCCTGGTATGCGCGGACCATGCGCCGGAGGCTCTCCGGGTCGAAGCGGCTGTCGGTGTGCGCGATGTAGGCCCAGGCGAGCCCCATGACGCGCGGGTAACCCTCGAGGTGGCCGGCGGCCAGCTTCGGAAGCTCCCGGTAGTAGTCCGGGGGGAGGTCGTCGCGGATCTCGCGGAGCTGCTCGTCGACGATCGGGAAGTTATCGACGAGCCACTCGGCCGCCGGGGTGATCGATCGCTCGTCCTTGATCGCCTGCGCGAGGATGCGATACGCGTCCAGGAGCACGCGGCCGTTCTCGGCGATGCGCGGGCCGACGGGGCGTCCGTGACGAGGCGTGTCGGTGATCGCCTGGGCCGCGGCCAGCGTCTGCGCGTGCTGCTCCAGCCGCTCTACGCTGAAGAGCTCGGCCAGGATCGGGGCATCGGGCTCGGCTTCCCGGCGCAGGAGCCGCCGCTCGCGGCCCGTCCATCGGCTCCCGCGGTCGGGCGGGACCGGGAAGGCCTGCTTCGATCTCATCGTCCGTCCGTGGCGCGCTCCGATCGTGCTTCGGGATCCATCGGCGGGACAGGATCTCGGCGTTGCGCGCCCACGAGCGCGCGACACCGGCCATTGTGACGGTACTGCAGGATCGCGGGACCCGTGTCCGACCGCGTTCGGGCGGGTGGTCCGCCAACCCCCGGTCGCCCAACGCGGCGGCCCGGCCGATTCACGCCGACCTGCTCACGCTCGTACGCTGTGCCGATGCAGGAGCGGGCCTTCGGGCGGACGGGCCGGACCGTGAGCGAGCTCGGGGTCGGCATGTGGGGGATGGGCGGCGGGATCGGCGGCTGGACCGGCGCCGACGACCGCCAGTCGCTGGCCGTGCTCCAGGCCGCGGTGGACGCCGGGGTCACGTTCTTCGACTCCGCGCTCGTCTACGGCGCGGGCCACAGTGACGAGCTCCTGGGCCAGCTCGCCCGCGCGAATCCCGGCCGCGACCTCCTCCTCGCCTCGAAGGTTCCGCCGAAGAACCGGCAATGGCCGGCCCGGCCGGGCGACAGGATCCGGGACGCCTTCCCGCCCGACCATATCCGGGCGTCGGTCGAGGCGATCCTGCGCCGGGCAAAGCTCCCGTCCCTCGGCCTCGTCCAGTTCCACGTCTGGCAGGACGCGTGGGCCGACGATCCCGGCTGGCAGCGCGCGGCCGACGACCTGCGGCGGGAGGGCCTCGCCCGCCACGTCGGGATCAGCGTCAACCGGTGGGAGCCCGCCAACGTCCTCCGCACGCTCCGGACGGGCCTCGTCGACGCGGTCCAGGTCGCCTACAACGTCTTCGACCAGGCGGCGGAGGACGAGCTCTTCCCGGCCTGCCGGGAGCTCGGAGTGGCGGTCATCGCCCGGGTCCCGCTCGACGAGGGAAGCCTGGCCGGCACGCTGACGCTCGCGAGCCGCTGGCCCGAGGCGGATTGGCGGAACGCGTACTTCGGGCAGGCGAACCTGCAGGCGACGATCCCGCGCGTCGAGGCGCTTCGCCCGCTCGTGCCGGAGAGCCAGACGCTCGCCCAGCTCGCCCTGCGGTTCATCCTCTCGAACCCGGACGTGACGACGGTCATCCCCGGGATGCGCCGGCCGGAGCACCTGGCCGCGAACGTCGCTGCCGCCGCGGCGGGGCCGTTGCCGCCCGACCTCCTGGAAGCCCTCCGGGAGCATCGCTGGGATGGTCACGCGCCGCGCGGGTCGCTCTCCTAGTGGCGTCTGCCCGCGGGACACGCGCCCGCCCGGTCTCGTCGATGTGGCGGCCGCTCGGCGTCACCGCCGCCGTCGCCGTTCCCGCGATCCTGATCCGGCTGACGGGGACGGTCGTGTCCCCCGAGCTGACGGTGCTCGTTTTCGGGGCGGGCGTCGTGGCGTCGGCCGTCCTCCTGTCGTGGGCAGCCGAGGCGGCCCAGGTCGACATCTCCGGGAGCCTTGCGATCGCGATCCTCGCCCTGATCGCCGTCCTGCCTGAGTACGCGGTGGACCTGTACTTCTCGTACACGGGCGGTGGCGACCCGTCCTACACGCAGTTCGCGGCCGCGAACATGACCGGCTCGAACCGGCTCCTCATCGGCATCGGCTGGCCCCTCGTCGCGTTTGTTGCGTTCTGGGCGGTGCGGCGACGGCGCGGGGACGGGGCGGCCGACGACGACGACGGCGCGGCCAGCGCCGACGGGGACGCGGGCAGGACGTCGCACAGGCCGCTCGTCGCGGGGCGCCAGCGCATTCCCGCGGTGCTCCTGCCGACCCACAACCGGGTCGAGCTCGCGTTCCTCGCGATCGCGAGCGCGTATGCCTTCGTCATCCCGTTCACCCGGTCGATCGCCTGGTACGACGCGGTCGTGCTGCTCGTGCTCTTCGTCGCATACCTCTGGCGGGTCACCCGCGAGGGCCGCGGCGAGCCGGAGCTGATCGGCGTCGCGGCCGACATCGCGCTGCTCCCGCATCGCCCCCGGCGCGTCCTCGTGACGGGCATGTTCCTCGCCGCGGCCGCGATCGTGGTGATGGCGGCCAAGCCGTTCGCCGACGGGCTGGTCGCAACCGGGGCGAACCTCGGGATCGACCAGTTCCTGCTCGTCCAGTGGCTGGCGCCGCTCTCGTCGGAGGCCCCGGAGCTGATCGTCGCGACGATCTTCGCGTGGCGGCTCCACGCGGCCGACGGCCTCGGCATGCTGCTCTCCGCGAAGGTCAACCAGTGGACGCTGCTGGTGGGCAGCCTCTGGGTGGCCTATTCACTCGGCGGTGGCGGAGGCGCGCCGCTACCGCTCGACGATCGCCAGACCGAGGAGTTCCTCCTCACGAGCGCGCAGGCGCTCCTGGCCTTCGCGGTCCTCGCTGATCGCCGGTTCGGCCTCTGGGAGGCGGTGGCGATCTTCGGCCTGTTCGTCCTGCAGTTCCCGTTCCCGACCACGGACGTCCGGCTCGTCTTCTCGGCGGTCTACATCGCGGTCGCGCTCGGCCTGCTGATCTACCGCCGGGCGTACCTGCCCGGCATCGTCGCGAGCATCGGCCGGTGGGAGCGGGCGCCCGACGCTGATCCCGCGGCCCGGACGGTCGCCCGGCCTTGACCGTTGCGCCATAGTGGCCGGCATGCGTGATCCGGGAGCAGCGCGGCCGGGCCGGCGGGGCGGGCGGCGACGGGGGCGCGGGTTCGCCCTCGGCGTCGCGGTCGTGGCCGTGTTGGCCCTGCTGGGCGTGGCCGTCGCGATCGGGCCAGCCCGCGGAACCCCGGCGGCCTCGCTCGGGCCGGGCGGCACGGGGACCGGAGGCGCAACGCCGACGGAGGTGGCCGGCCTCGATGTCGCGCCGTCGGGCGGCGCGGCGCCGTCGGGCGGCGGGGCGGCATCGGCAGCGGGCGTCGCGCCTCCCGGCGGCCCTGCGGCCGGATCGCCTGCCGCGTCCTCGGCCGGATCGCCTGCCACCGGCGCAGGCCCCGGACCATCGACCGGACCGGGCGCCGCAACGGTCCCGCTCGCGGTCGTGAGCGCGTTCGACAACTACCGGGTGACGGCCATCACCCGCTCGGCGCTCGCGGCGCGCCTCGCGGCGGGAAGCCTGCTCCTTCCATGCGGGGCAGAGGCCGCGATCGCCGCGGCGCTGGGGACGTCGGGAAACGCGGCCCCGGCGTGCGTGCCGGCGGACCAGGTCACGGCCGCCCTGGGCCCGGGGACGACGCAGATCGCGCTGATCCCGCCGGCGCTCGTGACGCCCCGCGTCAAGGCCGTGGCCCTCGAGGGCGCGGACCTCTTCGGAGAGAAGCCCGCCCGCGCCGCCCCGTACCCGCTGGTCATCGCAACGCCCGCGGCGTGGCCGGCCGCGTGGAGCCGCTGGACCAGGAGCGACGTGCGCGTCATCGTGACAACCGGCGTCAACTGCCCGGACCGCGGCGTCAGCCACCAGACCAACGTCCTCGGCCGCGGCTGGGACTGGCTCGCAGCCGGGGGGACGGCACGCTACACGGGCACGCACTGGGACCCGGCCTTCGGCTGGACCGTCGTCGACGCCGTCCGTTCGGGCAATGCGGGCGCGGTCCGGGACCTCATCCGGAACGCCGACGTGGCGGTCAGCGACTTCGAGTGCGCCATGACCCACAGCTTCGTCCAGCACGACAGCGGGACGGTCTTCTCGATCGACCCGCGCGCCGCGCCGGCGATGGCGAAGATGGGCTTCGACGTCGCGACGATCGCGGCCGACCACAACACGAACGCGGGCCTGGCGGCTGTCGGCGAGACCGTCGATCTCTTCCGGGCGAGCGGCATCCAGCCGACGGGCGGCGGGCGGACGCTGGGCGAGGCGCTCCGGCCCGCCATCGTCGACGCGGGCGGCATCGTGTTCGGCTTCGTCGGGTTCGACGCGATCGGCGGGTCCGCCTACGCGACTCCGTCATCGGCTGGCGTCGCCGCGCTGACCCCCGCGAACGTGGCGACGGCGGTCGCGAAGGCGCGGGCCCAAGGGGCGCAGGTCGTGATCGCGCTCCCGCAATGGAGCTCCGTGGAGTACCGGGCGACGTTCACGGCGTTCCAGCTCGGCCTCGTGAAGACGCTGGTCGCGGCCGGGGTGGACCACGTGGTCGGTGCCGACTTCCACTGGGCCGGGGCGCTCTCGATCACGAAGGTCGGATCGACCTATCGATACGTGGGCTCCAGCCAGGGCAACTTCTGGTTCGACCAGGACTGGAGCCGGCAGACGGAAGAGGGGATCATCACCTCCCTCACGTTCGTCGGGACGCGCCTGGCCCAGGTCCGGCTGTCGCCGATCGTGGTGCTCGACCACGGCCAGCCGAACCTGCTGAACCCCGCAACCGACGGCCAGTTCGTCCTCCGCCAGGTCCTCGCCGGGACGACCGTGCCCGCCCGGTAGATCCCGGGGGCCATGAGACGTCGGACGGGGCGCTCCTCGTGCTGGCGATGCGCCGTCGTGCTCAGCCGGCGAAACGCGCCGGGGCCATCCCGCGAACGCCCGGCCGGCAGCGGAAGAGGCCGCCGGCGAGCGGCTCGCGCACGGTGTCGGCGTCGCGGCCGGCCGTCGTGACATAGAGATCACCGAGGTCGGTGCCGCCGAACGTGCAGCTCGTGACCCGCGTGACCGGAAGCGCGATGCGCTCGCCGACCGAACCGTCGAGAGCGATCCGTTCGACGCAGCTTCCGCCCCATCGGGCGATCCAGAGGTGCCCATCCTCGTCCACGGTCATGCCGTCGGGCACGCTCCCGTCGTCGGGAAAGCGGACCAGGACCCGGCCCTCGCCCATCGTCCCGGCCGCCGGGTCGTACGGGTATGCGCGGACCTCGTGCCAGGTGGAGTCGATGAAGTACATCGTGCGCCCGTCGGGACTCCAGCCCATGCCGTTCGGGATCGCCAGGCCCGTGTGGTGCGTCGAGACGGTGCGGTTTGCGTCGACTCGCAGCAGCGAACCCGCTCCCGGCGTCTCGTCGAGCGCCACCCGGCCCACCCAGAGCCGACCGGCGGGATCGCACTTGCCGTCGTTGCTGCGGATGCGGCCCCCATCCGAGTCGAACGGGACGAGCATCTCCAGCCTTCCCGAGTCCGGGTCGAGCGCCGCGATGCCATCAACGAGGGCGGCCACCAGCGTCCCGTCGTGCCGGAGCGCCACTGCCCCGACCGGCGATCCGGCGTCCCTCGGCAGGTCAGCGCCGCTGCTCGGATCGAACCGGTGGACCAGCCCGGCGCTGACGTCCACCCACCAGAGGACTCCCCGGGCGTCGTCCCAAACGGGCCCCTCGCCGAGGGTCGCGCGGGCATCCGCGACCAGCTCCAGCGTCGCCTGCCCGACGTTCACCGTCATCTTGGTCACCCTCCCGGTGTCCGCCACCCCTGCGGCCACCATGAGTATCGCGTCCCGGCGGGGTCGCCGGAGGCCCCGGCCGGCCGTGCGCACCACGGGCCGATGGCCCGGTTGGCAACGTCCACCGCGCGGGCCGGTGACGACGCTGCCTCCGGATTGCCGCAGACTACGAGCAGGACGCCGGTGATCGACGCGGGGTCGGTAACGGACGCACGCCGAGAGGAAGGGACGGCCGGATGACCGGCACGATGCGAGCTGCACGGTGGCACGGTCGCGGCGACATCCGGATCGACGAGGTCGCCATCCCGACCGTCGGTCATGGCGAGGTCCTGCTCCGGGTGAGCTGGTGCGGCATCTGCGGGACCGATCTCGAGGAGTACCGCGACGGCCCCGTCGTCATCCCCGTCGACCACCCGAACGCGCTGACCGGCCAGCAGGCGCCGGTGACGCTCGGCCACGAGTTCGCGGGCGAGGTCGTGGCGATCGGGCCGGGCGTCCAGGGGCTCGCCGTCGGCGATCGCGTGGCACCGGAGATCTGCCTCTTCTGCGGCGAGTGCTGGTACTGCCGCCGCCACCAGTACGCGCTGTGCGTCTCGTGGGCCGCGATCGGCCTCCACGGCGACGGCGGCCTGGCCGAGTACGTCAGGGTTCCGGGCGGGACCTGCGTCCGGCTCCCCGATTCGATCGGCGACGACGCGGCCGCGCTCATCGAGACCACCGAGGTCGCCGTCCGGGCCGTCCGGGCGGCCGGCCTCCGCCTCGGCGATTCGGTCGCGATCATCGGCGACGGCGCGGTCGGCCTCATCACGCTCCAGGTCGCCCGCGCGGCCGGCGCGACGACCACGATCCTCCTGGGGCATCGCCCCGCCCGGCTCGAGCTCGGGCGGCGGCTCGGGGCGGACGCCGCGATCGACAGCCGCGAACCCGCGTGGCTCGACGCGGTGCGCGCTCTGACCGGCGGCCTCGGCGCCGACGTCGCGATCGAGTGCGGCGGGCGTGCCCAGGCGATCGGCGACGCGATCTCTTCGACGCGCAAGGGCGGGACGATCGTCCTGCTCGCGGTCATCGGCGTCCCGATCCCCGTCAATACCTGGCCGATCGTCGAGGGCGAGCGGACCGTGATCGGGAGCGTCCAGCACCACTACGACGAGGACCTCCCGGTCGCCGTGCGCCTCATGGCCACCGGCCGCGTCGACGTCCGCCCCCTGATCACGCGGCGGATCGCCCTGGAGCGGGTGGTGGAGGAGGGCTTCGCCGCCCCGCCATCGGACGGCTCGGACATCAAGGTCCTCGTCTCGACGGGACCGCCGGTCCCGGCTCCAGGTGGATCGCCCGCGAGCGGCGCGCCGGAAGGACCCGCCGGCGGATGAAGACGGCCGTGGTCACCGGGGGCGCGAAGGGCATCGGGCGCGGGACCGTCAGGGAGCTGCTCGCGGGGGACTGGCGCTGCGCGATCTTCGACGGCGATCCCGCCGGGCAGGCCGTCGCCGACGATCTCGGCTGTGATTTCCTCGAGGTCGACGTCACCCAGCCCGATGAGCTGCGACGAGCGTTCGCCGACGTCACCGGGCGGTTCGGCCCGCTCCACGGGCTCGTGAACAGCGCGGGGATCAACCGGACGGGACCCTCGGCCGAGCTCGCGATCGAGGACTGGAAGCGGGTCATCGACGTCGACCTGAGCGGGACCTTCTATGCCTGCCAGGCTGCCTATCCGCACCTCGCCCCGGGTGCCGCGATCGTCAACCTCGCATCGGTCTTCTCCATGCGGGCCCTGCCGGGGCGCGTCGCCTACTCGGCCGCGAAGCACGGCGTGGTCGGGGTCACCCGGATCCTCGCGGTGGAATGGGCGGACCGGCCGATCCGGGTGAACGCGGTGGCACCCTCCTGGACGGACACGCCACTGATCCGCGACCAGGTGGCCGCGGGCACGATCGACCTCAGCGTCCTGGAGCACGTCCCGTTCGGACGGCTCGCCCGGGTGGAGGACGTCGCCGGCGTGATCGCCTTCCTCCTGGGCGACAAGGCATCGTTCATCACGGGCCAGACGCTTTACGTGGACGGCGGCTACCTCTGGGCCGGGTAGGGGCCGCCGCTATTCGCCCGTGACGTGCCCCGACGGCCGAGGGGCATTGACCCTCGGTCGAGCGGGCCGGCCGTCGCTGTGGATCAGGATCCCGCCCGGCCGCAGGAGCCGCCGTTCCTGGCGGTGGACCTCGCGACGGATGCGCTCCGTGGCCGGCGCGTGCGCGGCCCGGAACTCGGGTGAGCCGAAGAGCCGGCTCTCGTGGATCGCATCGAACGATCCCGCCGCCAGGAAGTCGAGGGCGCCGGGAACGCCCAGGTCGACCCGATGATTCTCGAAGGCCTCGCCGGCAAGGTCGCCGATGTCGATCCCGACGGGCCGGGCCCCCAGCTCGAGCAGCAGCCGGCACATCCACGGCTCGAACTCCGCTGTCTCGAGGCCCGTGACCGGTGATCGGCTGGAGCTGGACCCGCAGGCGATGTCGAGGACGGTTCGTCCCCGGAGTGCCGACAGCGGGCCGAACGCGTCCATCAGGCGGCTGACGAACTCGGCCAGGATCGCAGCCAGGTGCGGCTCGGCCGCGATCTTCGATCCGAGGTGATGCCGGGCGTCGAGCTGCCCGAGGACGCGGTCGAGGAGCGCCCGGTCCGAGCGTGTCCGGCCGAGCGCGGCCAGCGCTCCGACTGCGTCAGTCATCGCTCGATGTCCCCTGGCGAGGGCAGCGACACTGGTCACGGGACCTCGAGTCCGGCAAGCCGCACCGGTCGGCCCATGAATGCACCATAGGTCTCTGCGGCCCGTTCGAGGTCCTCGTGCACGGCGTCGGGCAGGCGTGCGAAGGGGATCGCCTCGACGACCGTCTCGCGGGCCCGGATCGTCCGCCTCCAGGTGCCCACGACTTCGCCGTCCACGACGATCGTGGGCTTGAACATCCCGTTGCCGCCCGGGACGATCGCCTCCCTGTGCTCGAGCGCCAGGGCCGCCGTTCGATCCGCGTAGCCCAGCAGGTACTCGTCGAAGCCCTGCAGGAGGTGTACGCGAGCCGTTAGCGTCGCCGCGGCCATGGTCTCCGGAGCGAGATGGTAGGTCACCCCGTCGATCTCGAGGGTGGCGAGCTGCGCCCTGCAGGTCGCGATCCCGCGTCGTACGTCGCCCATGGTCAAGCCGGACCACCGGGCGAGGTCGGCGGCGACGGCCGGTCCATGGCCCTGAAAGTAGCGCAGCGCGAGCTCGCCGAGCGCCTCCTCACGATCCAGATTCCGTGGCCGCGGAACCCAGTCGTCGAGGAGCGCGAACGTCTGCTGCCGGCCGTCGGTCGCTCCGAGGACGAGCGTGCCGGTCTGGGCGAGGTACCAGAGGAGGTGGTAGCCGCGCTGGCCGTGCGTGCTGACGCCGGCCGCGTCGAAGGTGGCGAGGAGCGCGTCGCGCGTCAGCGTCCGGCGGCCGGTCAGGGTTGACCGGGCGATCTCGCGGGCGCGCTCGACGTCCCACTCCGTGATGCCGAGGGAGGCCCGGCGTCCGGCCGCCGACGCGATGGCCCGGGGCGCGGTGAGTGCCAGTAGCCATCCGAGGTCCTCGGCAGCGACCAGATGGAGCGTCCCGCGCAGTGGCCAGGAGCGCACGATCTCGCCGGCATCGCAGGCCGCCTCGACCGCCACCTCGGTCGCGCCGGGCCGGCGCAGGCCGATCGACCACTTGACGCCTGGGAAGTCCTGGGCCTGCATGGCCAGCATCCAGCGGACGACCTCGAGGGGCGTCGACAGACACCGTCCGCCCACGTGCTGGGCGACCAGCCGCAGGGCCGTCAGGCGCCGTCGGCTCGGAGTGAAGGCGGATGCTGGCATCCGGGGACGATTGGCCAGGAAGATCAACGGCCCGCGGCGAGCGCGAGGCCCAGGGCCGACCGAACCGAGTCCGGCACCGTGGTGAAGTCCTCGGAGACGGCGAATGCACCGGCGGCGAGCAGCACGGACGCCGGCAGCGACGACGTGAGGCCGAACACCTCGCACCCGGCAGCGCGGCCCGCGATCACGCCGTTGCGGGCGTCCTCGACGACGAGGCAGCGCCGGGCCGGGATCCCGAGCTGATCGATCGCGCGCAGGAACGTCTCCGGGTCGGGCTTCTTTCGGGCGATCTGCTCGGCGGACACCACCACGTCGAAGGTTCGCTCGGGGACCCCGATCGCCCCGAGGTTGGCGTCCAGCTTGGGGCGACCCGAACCCGTTGCGACCGCCAGGAGAAGGCCCGCACCTCGTGTATCGGCCAGGAACTCGCGGACGCCGCGGATCGGCGGCATCGTGTCCCTGATCACCTCGACGTAGATCTCGTAGGCGAGCGTCCTGTCGATGGCGAGATCGGCAGTGACGCCGTGAAGCTCGGCCGCGCCGCTGATGAACCGGTCGTCACCCGCACCGACGAAGGGCAGGAACTCTTCGCGAGCGACCGCGAGCCCGTAGCGGCGTCGAAACATCTCGATCACCGCGGCAGCCCAGTACGGCTCCGAGTCGCACAGCACGCCATCCATGTCGAAGACCACGGCGTCGAAGGCTCGAGATGTCATTCCGCGAAACTACCACCGCGCGGTCGCGGGGGGCGCGGGCTCCGGCGATGACCGATCCTGCGAGCTCCAGGGGTCCGGGCCCCCGCGAGTACGGCGTGATCCCCTTCGACCGGGAACACGAGTCGGTCCTCCTCCTCGACAGCGTCGCGGTCTACGCGACGACCTTCGTTCAGGCGACCATCACCTCGTCCTCTCGGGCGTCGGCTCGACTCCAGGTGCTGACGGAGCCAGCCCGGACGGGAACTCGACCCGGCTCAGCACGATGGGAGCGTAGTGTCGATACTCGGGCACATTGCCAACGATCGCGGACCGCAGCGACAGGGAGGCTCGACGAGAGACATGTTGACCCGGACGCAGGTGCAGCAGGCGCGCGAGCGCGCGCTGGCGACCCTCGAAGCTGCGGGATTGAGGCTGACGTCAGAGGAGAAGGAAGCCATCGAAGTCGTCGACTTCGGGCTCAACATCCTGGAGGAGGTCGGCGCGCAGATCGTCGTCTACGTCAACACCGGGCGCGTCTGCGCGAAAGAGATCGTGCTGTTCCCGAACCAGACCTGCGCCGAGCATCGCCATCCGCCGTTCGACGGCACGCCCGGCAAGGAAGAGACGTTCCGGGTCCGGACTGGCGTGGTCTTTCTGCATGTCGAGGGGGACCTGACGCCGGATCCGAAGGCGCACCCGGCACGCGAAGACCGGGGTGTATACACGGCCGCGCGAGAGATCGTTCTCAGCCCCGGCGAGCAGTTCACGGTGCCGCCGGACACGCTCCACTGGTTTCAGGCCGGTCCTGAGGGAGCGATTGTCTCGGAGTTCTCGACCCAGAGCCGGGACGACCTCGATGTCTTCACCGACCCGGAGATCTCGCGGGCGACGCTTGTGGCTCCGGAGCCGTCTCAGCCGAATGGGACGCCGTAGCCGTCGGCCCACCGCGCGGGATCTGTAACCCTCCCGGAGCCATGCGGGTTTCGGTGGACCGCGACCCGGCGAGGGAGCTGGACGCGACGAGACCGGGGCCCGCAGGGGCCCCGGTCTCGCGTGGCTCAGTCGACTGTCAGGAGCCGCAGGAGCTCTTGTACATGATCTTCTGAATCGCGGGGTCGTTCATGTTGTCCTTGGTGATGGCGACAAGCTCGGTGTGGATGCTCTTGGTCGTCGCCTGACCGTTGAGCGCGAGGATCGTCTGCTGCACGCCGTCAACGCCGATCGTGTACGGATCCTGGGCGATGAGGCCCTGGACGACCCCGTTCTTGAGGTCTTCGACCTGCTTTGGGCCTGCGTCGAAGCCGATGACCTTGACGGTCGTGTTGCCCGACTGCTTGAGGCCCGTGGCCGCGCCCTCGGCGTTCTGGACGTTGGTTGCGAAGATGCCCACGAGGTCGCTGTGAGCGGCCAGTGTCGAGGTCGTGATGCTCGTGGCAATCGTCGGGTCGTCGTGGCTGTACTGGACGTCGAGCACCTTGATGTTCGGATGATTCTTCATCTCATCGAGGAAGCCTTTGGCGCGGGCGTCCGTCGTCGAGATGCCAGGGTCGACGTTGATCATGAGCACGGTGCCCGTGTCGCCGATGAGCGTCGCGAGCGTCTTGGCGCCCAGGGTGCCGCCCTGCTCGTTGTTGGAGGTGATGAAGGACTGGGCGAACGAGAGGTCGTCGAGACCGGTGTCGACGAACGTGACCTTGATGCCGGCGTCGTTCATCGCCTTGAGCGGCGCGAGCAGGGCCTTCGAGTCGTTCGGCGCAACCATGACGCCGTCGGGCTTGGATGCCGTGACGGAATTCACAACGGGCGTCTGGACGGTCGCGTCCCACTTGTCGCCGCCGGTCACCGTCAGATTGGCGCCTTCCTTGGTTGCCTCGGCCTGGGCCCCGCACGCCATCGTCACGTAGAACGGGTCGCCTTTCACGCCCTGGATCAGGGTCAGGTTGTACGCCTTTGCCGCGCCGCTTGGCGAACTTGCCGCGCCGCCCGCCGATGGGGACGGCGTGGCGCTGCCGGAGCAGGCACCGAAGATCATCGCCGCAGCTCCTGCAGTTGCCAGGAGCTTCTTTCCCTGCAACATCGACTCCTCCTATGAACGATTTGGCCCGGTGGTACGAGCCTTCCTTGCGGTGCCGGTCGTGGGAGCCTTCCGGCACGCGGGGTGCCGCGGGAGGCGTGACCGCCCTGTCATTTCTCCGTCGCTCGACCTCCTTGCAGTCGTGACACCTCCGCGGGAAGCGCGCCGCGCGCCTGGGTGACGGGGGCTACCGCTCGCGTGAACGGCGACGAAGCTGGTCGACAAAGACGGCCACGATGAGGACCGCGCCGACGGCCACGTTCTGCCAGAAGGACTGCAGACCGATGATGATGAAGCCGCTCGCGAGGATGGCGGGGATGAACACGCCGATGGTCGTGCCGACCACCGTCCCGATGCCGCCGGTCAGGCTCGTCCCGCCGATGACGACCGCCGCTATGGCGTTGAGGTTGTCGTTGGCGTGCCCCGAGATCGTTGTCGTTGTGAAGTAGGCAAGCGCCAGGAAGCCGCCGAACCCGGCCAGAAGGCCACTCAACGCATAGACCTTGATGAGGTGTCGGTCGACGTTGATGCCGGCACGGCGGGCCGCCTCCTCGTTTGAGCCGACGCCGAAGGTGTAGCGCCCGAAGCGCGTCATCCTCAGGACGATCGCTCCGGCGGCCGCGACCAGTGCGGCGATGATGACGAGCCACGGGACCGCGAAGAGCTTGCCGGCGCCGACGACCGTGGCCAGCTCGGAAGGGATGTACCGGAGGTCCTGCCCGTTGCTCAGAATCTGCGCCATCCCCCAGGCCATCCCGAGGGTTCCGAGCGTGACGATGAGCGGGGGCACTTTCGCCTTGGCCACCAGGACGCCATTGAACGTCCCCCATGCAAGACCCGAGGCGAGCGCGACGAGCAGGCCGAGCAGGATGAGGTCCCAGCCCCTGTCCGTCGGATTGCCGAACGCGTTCATCGCCTGGGCACCCGTCACACCGGAGAACAGCAGGACGTAGCCGACCGACAGGTCGATGCCGCCGGTGATGATCACGAACGTCTCGCCGACGGCGATGATCAACAGCACGGCGGCGTTGGTGGCAATCGCCCGGATGTTGAATTCGGTCGGGAAGTTGTTCGGCTTCAGGACGCTGAAGAACGCGACGAGGAGGATCAGGACGAGGAAGATCCAGGCCGTGTTCGTCGCCAGGAGCCGCCGCCACAAGGCCCCTTCGGGTAGTTCGGCAGGTGCCTGCGGCGCGCTGGTTCCGGCCGCCACGTCGGCCTGAACCTTGTCTTCCGTCATGCTGGTCCTGCCGCTGGCCCTTGGGCGTCAAGGCCCCCGGTCATCGCTGCCACCAACTGCTCAACGGTGGCTCCCCCCGCGTGGAAGCGTGCCACCCGGCGGCCGAGTCGCAGCACTTCGATGCGATCGGCCACCTGCAGGACCTGCGGCATGTTGTGGCTGACGAGCACGACTGGGACGCCGCGGTCACGGATCCGCCGAACAACGTCGAGCACGCGCGCCGTCTGCACGACCCCGAGGGCTGCCGTCGGCTCGTCCAGGAAGATGACCTTGTTGGCCCACGCGACGGACCGTGCAACCGCAACGCTCTGTCTCTGACCCCCCGAGAGATTGGCCACGGGACTCTGTGCGTTCTGAAGATCCACGCCTAGCTCGGCGAATGCCTTGCGAGCCCCCGCGTGCATGGCGCGATCGTCAAGCAAGCCAAGCCTGCCCAGTAAGCCCCGCCGCAGGATCTCCCGGCCAAAGTAGAGGTTGGCCGCCCCGTCGAGGTCGGGGGCCAGAGCGAGATCCTGATACACGGTCTCGATGCCGAGTCGCTGGGCCTCCAACGGCGAGCTGACCTGAACCGTGTGCCCTTCGAGGCTGATCTCTCCTTCGTCGGCCTGCTCGGTGCCCGACAGGATCTTCACGAGCGTGCTCTTGCCTGCGCCGTTGTCGCCGATGAGGGCCACGATCTCGCCGGGGAACACGTCGAAGTCGGCGCCGCGCAGCGCCTCGACGTGGCCATAGTGCTTCACGATGCCGCGAGCCTGCAGGAGTGTTTCGGCCATCCGCTCTCTCCGACATGGGCCGGTTTCGGTCCGGAGGCTACGCCCGTTTGACGATCGTTGTCAACGGCCGGCAGTCCCAAGGATACGAACGAATCATGGACAAAGTCGTTGACGCGGGGAACGTTTCGAAGACATGATGTGACGTTCGTTGTCATCGGACCGAGCGTAGCCAGCATGAGTGATCTTCGAGGCGTGGGCATGACTCTGGCGAGCCGTCGGGGGAACACTCCTTCAACTGTCCAGGTGGTGCGCAAGCCGACGATGCGCGACGTGGCTGACGTCGCGGGGGTAAGCCTCAAGACCGTTTCCCGGGTCGTCAACATGGAGCCGGGCGTCGACGACCACACCGCGGCGAGGGTTGAGGGCGCGATCGCGCGATTGGCCTACCGCAGGAACGAGGTCGCGAGGAATCTTCGGAAGGGCATCTCGCTCGCCCTGATCGGCCTCGTCATCGAAGACCTGGCGAACCCGTTCTATGCGACTGTCGCCCGGACGATCGAAGACGTGGCCCGCCGACATGGTCATGCCGTGGTCATGGCAAGCTCGGGCGAGGATCCTGAGCGTGAGCGGGAGCTCACCACGGGTCTCCTCCAGCGGGGCGTTCAGGGCCTGCTGATCGTCCCAGCCGGGCACGATCACCGCTACCTGTATGCCGACCGCGCGATGCGGACGAAGGCCGTCTTCCTCGATCGACCACCCGCGCTGATCGAGGCTGACTCTGTCGTGCTCGACAACATCGGGGGCGCGCGAAGAGGCGTCGAGCACCTGATCGCCCACGGCCACCGGCGCATCGCGTTCGTCGGCGATCCACCCACGGTGCAGACATCGGTCGAGCGAGCCGAGGGCTATCGGCAGGCCCTCGAAGCCGCCGGCTTGCCCGTTGACGAGGCGCTCGTCCGGCTTGGGACACCGCGCGTTGATCTGGCAGAAGCCTCCACGCGCCAACTGCTCGCGCTGCAGGACCCACCCACGGCCATCTTCGCGCAGAACAACCGCAATGCTGTCGGAGCGCTGCGGGCCATACGGGCCCTCGATGCGCGCGTCGCGTTCGTCGGCTTCGACGACTTCGAGCTCGCAGACATGCTGCCCGTCCCGGCGACTGTGATCGGGCACGATCCTGCCGAGATGGCCAGAGCTGCCGCAGAACTTCTCTTCGGGCGCCTGGCAGGGGATCAGCGCCCGCCCCAGCGAATCGTCATCCCGACGAAGCTCATCACCCGGGGCTCCGGCGAGATCGTCCCTCCGAGCCCGCGAGGTGTCGACCTTCTCTAACCGGGAAGTTGGCGGATCACTTGGCCCGCGGCCCGGACCCGGCCTCCTCGTCGGCGGGCACGCGAGGCACCGACCGTTGCCCTCACGTGGTGCAGCGCAGGCCCAGCCCGGGTACGGAGCGGTCGAGGAGGTAGGCGTCGATTGCGTCGCGAACACACGCGCTCGCGAGATACCCGGTGTGTCCCTCGCCGACGCGAGTGACGAGCACGGCGGATGAGAGCTGCCGGGCGACGGCCTGTGCCCAGGCATAGGGGGTGGCCGGATCCCCGGTCGAGCCGACGAGGACGATCGGTGGTGCCCCGGGTGCCGCGACCGCGGCCGGGACCCGCGCCGGGGGCACCGGCCAGTAGGCGCACTCGACGTCGTTGAACGCGAGCAGCCGCCCGACGCGCGGCGCGACCGCCGTGAACCGTGTGGCCATCGCGCTGTAGGCGGCGGGATCACGGGACGAGGGCCAGTCGAGGCAGGTGACGGCGTCGTATGCGTCGATGAGGTTGGAGTACGAGCCATCGGGGTTGCGGCCCCGCAGCGGGTCGCCGAGGAGGAGAAGGAGGCTCCCGTCGCCCGCCCGCGCCTGTGCCAGCGCGTCGGCCAGCACGGGCCAGGCGGCCCGCACGTAGAGCGACTGGGTGACGGCGCCCCATGCCTGCGTGGGCCCGACCGGTTCGCGATTCGTCAGGCGGGGGGTGGCGACGGGGTGCCGCTCGATCTGGCGCATGAGCGTGTCGAACGCCGACCCCGGACGTCCCCCGGAGTAGAAGGCGCAGGTGGGACGGGCCCCGCAATCGGCCAGGAACCGGTCGAGCGCTCCCTCGAACGCGACCGCCTGATTCTTGCGGAAGGTGGCTTCGCCGAGGCTCGGGTCGACCACGCCGTCGAGGGCGAGCGCGCGGATGTGGGTCGGGAATAGCGACGCGTAGTCCTCGCCGATGAGCATCCCATACGAGAAACCCAGGTATGTCAGGCGCGCATCCCCGACCGCCGCGCGGATCTGGTCCAGGTCGCGGGCGACGTCCGCCGTCGAGAGATGCGGCAGGAGGTCGGCGTTGCGCTCCCCGCACTGCTGGGCGAACGCCTTCGCGCCGTCGAGCAGGTCGGCCAGGCCGGTCGGGGTGGCCGCGGTCGAGTCCCGTGGGACGAAGTGGTCGAGGGTATCCAGGCAGTGGACGGGGGTGCTCGATCCCACCCCCCGCGGGTCGAAACCGACGATGTCGAACCTGGCGAGGATCTCCGGTGGGAAGATCGCACTGGCCTCCTGCCTCACGAAGTCGACGCCGCTCCCCCCGGGCCCGCCCGGGTTCACCACGAGCGAACCGATGCGATGCGTCGGATCGCTTGCCCGCAACCGGATGAGCACCAGCCGCACGACCGGGCCGCCCGGGTCGGCGTAGTCCCTCGGAACGTCGAGGTTCCCGCATTCGAAGCCGTTCCCGCAGTCATTCCAGGACACCGGAGGAGGAGGCGCCAGGGTCGCCGGTGGGGTGGCCGCTTGCGGGGTCGCGATCGAGCCGCTCGCGGCACTCGCGGGAGACGTGCCTGTCGCTGAAGGCGATGGGAGGGGGGCAGGTGAGCCGCAGGCGGTGGCAACGAGCGCTGCGACCAGCGTGACGACCGCAAATCTCCAACCTGAGGTCGGTCGGGGGTCACGCGATCGCACCCAGTGACTCTACGCGATAGGGATCGCCCGGGCGATGGGTCGGTTCACGGCAGGGCGCAGACTGCTGCTGGTTGCCGTTCACGTGGCCGGCCGCACGATCCGCGCATCGTGGGCGGCTCGACCCAACCGTGGGCGGAAGACGCGAACGTCGGCGCTCTGCAGTCCTCGGCCTCGCGCCGTATAGTTGCTTACGCAACGACTCGCACCAGAGGCCCATCCGTGATCCACGAGCTCGTCGAACCAGCGCAATTCGCCCCCTTCACCGCCCCGGCTTCGAGCGAACGGATCGCCAAGGTGGTGGCAGCCCTCGAGCGCCACAACATCGAAGGCGTCGTGGTGGACACGGGGGCGGAGGCACGGTCCCGGATCCTCGCGATGATCCCGGACGGGGCCGAAGTCCACTGGGGCACGTCGCGGACGCTCGAGGAGATCGGGCTCACGGCCGATCTGCTCGCCCCCGGCCGCTACGACGCCCTGCGGCCACGCTACATGGCGATGGACCGCGCCACCCAGGGGCGCGAGATCCGCAAGCTCGTCGCCGCGCCAGACGTGATGCTGGGCAGCGTGCAGGCGATCACCGACGACGGTGCCTTGGTGGTCGCGTCCTACTCGGCCAGCCAGATCGGCCCGTACGCCAGTGGCGCCGGGCGAGTCATCCTCGTTGTCGGCAGCCAGAAGATCGTGGCCGATCTCGACGAGGGGATGCGCCGCGCGCGTGAGCATGTCCTTCCGTACGAGGACGCCTCCCTTCGGAAACGGATCGGCGTTCCCACCAAGCTCGCCAAGCTGCTCGTCGTCTTCGAAGAGTCACAACCCGGTCGGACGACCGTCGTTCTCGTGCGGGAGCCGGTCGGGATCTGACCGTTCCCCGTCCCGTGGCCAGGCTTCGGTCGCGATGTCGGGCGGGTCATCGTGTGAGATCCCGATGCTCCATCCGCGAGATGCGACGAGAGCCGCCGTCCGCGTTCGAGATGGCATACTCCTGCCCCTGACCCGGGTCGGGCATTCAGCCGCGACTCGCCTTCAGGTGCCTCCGGGGGGATCGTCGTGACAAAGCTGATCCTTACGCATGCCGTCGAGGACGTGGAACGCTGGCTGTCGTTCAAGGGCGAGCGGTCGGCGAGCATTGGGGCGATGGGTGGCTCGAACGTCGTCGACCACGTCGCGGCCGATGGCAGCAAGAACGTCGCCATCAGCATGAACGTGGCCGACACGGGTGCCTTCCAGTCGGCCCTCGCCTCGCCGCCGCCCGAGCTGGCGGCCGCGATGCAGCGCCATGGTGTTGTTCCACCCGTGACCGCCCACGTCGAGAAGTAGCCCCCGCCGGCGACGGAGAGTCGCTCCGGGCGGTGAGGAACGAGGAACGGAGCCCCGACCTACGTCAGGCCGGGGCTCTTTCCGTGTTGGTCACAGCCTGGTCCGGACGCGTGGCAACCCGAAGGTGGAATCGATCTGCCCCGGCGGCAACCGGGGCAGAGTCAGGCGTGATTTCTGGAGCCGACACTCGGATTTGAACCGAGGACCTGCTGTTTACGAGCCCAGAGGTCCGATCGTCCGGACCGCTCACCGGCCCTACCAACAAGAACTCCCCCTACCAATTGGTAGGGATGGTAGGGCCCGGCCGCCCTGCGGTCGGATGCGTCCCTGCCGGCCAGGAGCCTTGAAGATAGTTGCGTGTGCAACGAGCTGCCGTCACGAAGAACGCCACGCGACGAGCTGCTGATCTCCGCTCGTCTCTGGTACCATGATCGTAACGCGACCACGAGTCGCCGACTCTTGCAGCCCGAGTAGTAGCGACTGCCGCCGTCCGGATAACCGGGGCACGGACGAATCCGAATGATGGTCCTCGACCAAGTCGTCGGGGACCTTCGGAAACGTCCGGAGCCCACGCAGATCATGGACGGCATCCCCACCCCGCACCGCGCGGCCCGTTCGGCGCGTCTTGACGCCACCACGGACGGCGCGCCCCCACCCGACGACCGGGCCACTCCCACATCCCTTCCCGAGCAGGGCACCTTCCCGACGTTCCTCGCCGAGATGGTGCCCATCGGGCAGCTGCACCCCGATCCTGCCAACGCCAACCGAATGAGCGACGAGGAACTCGACGCGCTGGAGAACGGCATGCGCCGGTTCGGCTTCGTGCAGCCGATCGTCGCCCGGCGCGACGGGACCGTCGTCGGTGGGCACCAGCGTTTGATCGTGGCCCGCCGCCTCGGTTACCAGGAAGTGCCCGTCATCTGGGTGGACCTTTCACTCGAGCAGGCCCGCCTCCTCGGACTGGCGCTCAACAAGATCGCCGGCAGCTGGGACGAGGCGCTCCTCGCCCGGCTTCTCGCCGAGCTGCAAATTGTCCCCGATCTCGATCTCGGCCTCTCGGGCTTCGATCAGGACGAGGTGGCAGCGCTGCTCCGCTCGCTCGACGTTCGGGAGAAGCGCGATCGCATCGAGGCATTCGACCTCGACGATGTCCTCGACGGGGCGCGGCAGTCTCTCCGCACGAAGGCCGGCGATCTCTGGCAGCTCGGGGACCACCGGCTCCTGTGCGGGGACGCCACGGACCCCGCAGCTGTCGAGCGGCTCCTCGCCGGCGCCACACCCCGGCTCTTGGTGACCGATCCACCATACGGGGTCTCGCTCGACCTGACCTGGCGGGACCGGGCGTCCGGGAGCCCCGACCCCGCCGCACGGCGATCGCGCTCGGCGGGCCATCGCAATACCGAGCTCGCCGGCGACACGCGCGTCGACTGGTCCGAG